>Ga0214921_10001264_pt1 | contig 43652 bp, 34 predicted proteins | sample LL1505_MetaG_FD_177992 | JGI IMG/M metagenome (GOLD analysis project Ga0214921, IMG submission 177992) | Freshwater microbial communities from Lake Lanier, Atlanta, Georgia, United States - LL-1505 | ecosystem: Environmental > Aquatic > Freshwater > Lake | place: USA: Georgia | collected...
ATCTTTGAGACGGGACACATTGCGGAAAACATCTAAAGTATTTCACAAGAGTACAAAGAGAATGGTTGACTCGCCTGTTGCTGTTATTACGGGGATTACAGGGCAGGACGGGTCATATCTTACCGAGCTTCTGTTGGAAAAAGACTACACTGTCTATGGATTAGTACGTCGCTCTTCCACAAATAATAACATGTTTCGGATCCAGCATTTGCTGTCGCATCCTAAGCTCTATATTCACTACGGAGATATCACCGATATTAGCTCTGTAACGAATATTCTATCTACTGCATGTTCCTCTAGTTCTGGGCGCGTAGAGATCTATAATCTGGCCGCGCAGAGTCATGTGCAGCGGTCCTTTGAGATGCCGAGCTATACCCTACAGGCAGATGGGGCGGGAGTGCTGAATATCTTGGAGGCGATGCGAAGCAGTCCTTGTAAGGATAGGATTCGCTTCTATCAGGCATCCACAAGTGAGCTCTATGGCAAGGTCGTAGAGACGCCGCAGAAGGAGACCACTCCCTTTTATCCGCGGTCCCCCTATGGTGTAGCAAAACTCTACGCATTCTGGATTACAAAGAACTACCGTGAGTCGTATGGGATGTTTACAACGAACGGCATTCTGTTTAATCACGAGTCTCCGCGGAGAGGTGAGGACTTTGTTACTCGAAAGATTACCACAGGGATTCGGGGAGTCCATTCGGGGACGCAGTCGCACATTGCCATTGGAAATCTAGATGCAAGGAGAGACTGGGGGCATGCGAAGGATTATGTGGAGGCGATGTGGAGAATCCTACAGGCGGATGAGCCGAGAGATTGGGTTGTCTCTACAGGAGAGGCGCATTCGGTGCGTGAATTCGTGGAGGCCGCGTTCCGAGAGGTCGGAACCCGCATTGTCTGGGAGGGGGCGGGCCTGAATGAAGTGGGGAAGTGCGAGGCCACGGGAAGAGTCCTGATTCGCGTGGATCCTGCGTTTTTTCGCCCGGCGGAGGTAGATCTCTTGTTGGGAGATTCTACAGAGATTCGGACACGACTGGGGTGGACGCCGCAGTTTACCTTTGATACACTAGTAAATGATATGATGGCTGCGGCGATGTCGAATATAATCTAGAAACACGGTAGAATGCCCCTCAATCCAGATGCGCCAAACTGGAGTCCTCCAAACCGTACAGAACGTGAAATCTTGAAAAAGTTGGGTTCCTTATCGGCGCAAATCGCGAGGCTACAAGGATCTGTATTAGGCAGAAAGCAACCAGGCGCGCTTGGTCTGGGGTTAGGTGAAGCCCCCGCAGGATCATCTCTTTATACAAGCAATGACCATGGATTTAATTATCTACCCAGTGGGCTACTGGACGGGGGGCGCCGCCGTCGTACCAAGCGGTCTAGGCGCTCCCGCAGAACGCGGCGCACCCGTAAGTAGATGGACATCTCCGGTCAGATATGCGTAAATCCGCTAAGTGCACTTGGACTCTATGCTGCTTCTCGCCCTGAATGGATGTGCTCACATCCCGAGGCGAGAATCGTAAATCCTCTTAAGAAAACATTTTCCTGTAAGCGCTGTAATCGAAATGCGAAGGTTGTTAAAAAAGTGAAACAGTCAACCCTTGTAGGTGTTATACAGAATGGGGAGCTCCCTCCCAGCCCAAAATAACCCTGTATAGTATACAATGGAGTCTGGTAGCGCGATGCTGTTTCACTCCGTGCTCATAATGCTGCTTTCCTATGTACTGATGCACTATGTGTTGGGCCAGAGCAGTCCCGTTGCAGAAGATAGAAGTGTTCTCCTGGGTGGCGTGGCCCTCGTATACATGGTGCTGTTTGGCCACGGGCTGCCCGGCCGCGTGAATCCTCGTATTATGTAAGAGAGTTTTGCTCGAGAATGAAATGTAATCTTTTTCTTTACTATGAGGCACAGAAACATCATAGCCCTTCTTTATATTATAGTATCCTTCTTCGGAGTAATAGCGATACAAAAACGCCCAACTCAGAAAGGAGGAGGGGGAGTCAATGAGACCTTTCAGGTACAGCATAAAAATATACTTGGCGGCGCATTGACACCGTGCTCAGGCCCTTCAGAAAAAACAACAGGATATTACCGGAATGGCTTTTGTTCTACGGGTCCTACAGATACTGGAACTCACGTCGTGTGCGCCCGCGTCGACGATGACTTTTTAGCATTCACAAAATCGAAAGGGAATGACCTCACCACTCCCCGTGACTCATTTCCAGGGCTAGTTGCAGGAGACAAATGGTGTCTCTGTGCTCTCCGGTGGAGAGAGGCAAATGATGCTGGTAAGGCACCCAAACTAGTTCCAGAGTCAACGAGTGATGCTGTACTCCAGTATGTTAGCAAGAATGCGCTAATGAAGCACTCTATATGCTAAACCTTAGCCTCATAGTCTATAGAGATTAGATCTCATATCACTATGATTTACCGGCGTCTAGTGCGCTTGGAGCGCTTTGCGCGCTTCGTGCGTCTGCGGCCACCACCATGCTTGCCTGAGGGAGGGCCGCGGCGACGAGCACTCTCTGTAGCATGATAGCGCTGCCCAAGTGTGCTCCCATGATGTGCGCTATTAACTACTGCAGACTGACGCTCCGCGGCCTCTGCAGCATCCGCCGCAGCACGCTGCATTTGTCCAGAAAGTTTCGCAAGTGCCTCAAGCTTAGTCTCCAGACGTTCTGCACCCGCTGCTACCTTTGCTAAACTGTTCAGGCCACTCATCTTCTACTAGATGCCACGATTAGAACATGGGCTCCCGTAGAAAGGGCCTAAACCCCCCAGCACTATAAATTTGACGCGCCTGCGGCGCTGCTGGCGGGCACTTAGAAACCACCTTATAACTCAGAAGAGAGATGCCTGCCGGAATTCATCGCCCAGATTCGGATATCCAACCGGTGGTGGGGATTCAGTTTGGCATCTTTGGTCCCGAGGAAATCGAGAAGCGCTCTGTAGTGGAGATTACAAACACCGGGACGTACGATGGCAGCGAGCCGCGCATTGGCGGCCTGTTTGATCCCCGCATGGGCGTGCTCGATAATGGAAAGACGTGCCGCAGCTGTGGGCAGACGAATCACAGCTGCCCTGGGCATTTTGGGCATTTTCGCCTTGCGCGCCCCGTGTATTTCATCCAGTTCTTCCCGTACATCATGAATGTCCTGAACTGCGTGTGTGTCCGCTGTTCGAAGCTGCTGATTGACAAGGAGCTTCACAAGGGATTTACGAAGCGGCGCGGGGAGGCCCGGTGGCGCGCCGTGCTGTCCAAGTGCAGCGGCATTTCTCGGTGTGGCCAGGAGACGGAGGACGGCTGCGGCGCTGTTCAGCCGAATCGCTATCTGCGGGACGGGATTGCGCGCATCACTGCGGAGTGGGTGGATACGCTGAAGGCGGCCGAGGGCGGGGACGGGAAGTCGAAGGTGACCCAGGTGCTCGAGGTCGAGTACGTACTCCGTCTCTTTCGCCGCATTACAGATGAGGACGTGGACTTCATGGGGCTGAATCGCTACTTTTGCCGCCCGGACTGGATGATTTGCTCCGTGCTGCCCATCCCTCCTCCGCAGGTGCGCCCTTCTGTCATCCAGGACAATAATCAGCGTTCAGAGGATGACCTGACCCACAAGCTGTTTGAGATTATCTCGACGAATCAGCGCCTCCAGGATAAGATTAACAACAACTCGGCGAAGAATCTGATTGAGGACGAGCATACCGTACTTCAGTACCACATTGCTACGCTCGTGGACAATCAGATTCCGGGTGTGGCGCCTTCTGCGCAGCGGTCGGGTCGTCCTCTCAAGTCTGTCCAGCAGCGCCTGGGGTCCAAGGAGGGGCGCATCCGCTACAACATCCAGGGCAAGCGCGTGGAGTTCTCCGCACGCTCTGTTATTACTCCGGATCCTAACATCTCCGTGGCCGAGATTGGGGTCCCTATTAAGATTGCCATTAACCTTACGATGCCCGAGAAGGTTACCCCGTACAACAAGGCCCAGATGTATAAGCTTATCCAGAATGGGCCGGATGTCCACCCGGGTGCAAAGACGATTGTGAGCGCAAACGGGAGCGTCAAGTCGCTGAAGCACGTGAACCGCCGTGAAATCGTCCTCCACATTGGCGATGTGGTGAATCGCCATCTCGATGATGGCGACATCATCCTCTTTAACCGTCAGCCCACGCTCCACCGCATGTCGATGATGGGTCACAGGGTTAAGGTGCTGCCCTACAACACCTTTCGCCTGAACGTGTCCGTCACGGCGCCGTACAATGCGGACTTTGATGGTGATGAGATGAATGCGCACATTCCTCAGTCGTACGAGGCCTCTACAGAGCTGTCGGAGATTGCGGCCGTGCCGCACCAGATTGTGACCCCACGTCACGCCAAGCCGCTCATTGGCGTGGTTCAGGATGCACTTGTGGGGTCCTACCGCATCACGCAGCCGCACGTGGACTTCAATCGCCGCGAGTTCATGAACATGATGATGTGGAACAAGCGGTTTGAGGGCTATGTGCCCCAGGCGGGAAGGAAGGTGGAGGGCAAGGCCGGGCGCTGGACGGGTCAGCAGGTCCTATCGCAGCTGATGCCGCCGATTAATCTCGAGATGGGCAATGGTCTCTACAAGGACAATAAGAGTAAGGACAATATGGTGAAAATCCGCGAGGGTGTGATTCAGCACGGCATCTTTGATAAGGACATCTTCTCGAAGCCCTCGAAGGGCATTGTCCATGTCACCTTTCGCGACTATGGTCCCACGGATACGGTGAACCTGATTGACTCTGTTCAGAACACTATTGAGCAGTTTCTCGTCTACAATGGATTCTCAGTAGGCATTTCAGACCTGATTGCCGACGAGGACACGCGGAAGCAGATGGAGGAGGTGGTCAAGAAGCGCAAGGCGGCGATTGAGGACATTCTCCTTCAGATTCATCTGGACCTCTTTGATAACAATACGGGTAAGACGAATCAGCAGGAGTTCGAGGACAAGGTCTATACGGAGCTGAACAAGGCGACGGAGGAGTCGGGTAAGATTGGCCTGGGATCTCTGGCCGATGAGAATCGTCTGGTGGCGATGGTGCGCGCGGGCTCCAAGGGTAGTACGATTAATATTTCGCAGATGATGGCGTGTGTGGGACAGCAGGCGCCCGAGGGGCGCCGCATTCCCTATGGCTTCACCGACAGGACGCTGCCGCACTTCAAGAAGTACGATGACGGCGCTGAGGCGCGTGGCTTTGTCGAGAGCAGCTTCATTCAGGGGCTGACGCCGCAGGAGTTCTACTTTCACGCCATGTCGGGCCGCGAGGGCCTGATTGATACGGCTGTTAAGTCAGTAACTGGTGATACCAAGATTGTCGTGCTAGAGGGTGGGGTTACTAAGTGTGTGGCCATTGGTGACTGGATTGATGCGCACATGCGGGCAGCCCTTACGGATGCTGTGGAGCATTTCCCGGAGGAGAATGATCTGGAGATGCTCCAGATCGGGGGTGACTCCACATTCATTCCCACTGTGGCGCCGAATGGAAAGGTGAGCTGGGGAAAGATCGCAGCAGTCACACGCCATGACCCTGGGCAACAACTGTATGAGGTCACTACACTTGGTGGGCGTTCGGTGATTGTCCCCGAGTCAAAGTCGCTGCTTGTGTGGCGTTCTGACACAAAGACGTTTGAGCAGATGCCTACACCCGATGTGCGCCCCGGGCACTGCATGCCTGTGACGATGAATCTGGCAACCCCACCAGTTATCTGTGAGCGAATCCCTCTTAAGAACTACCTGTCAAAGGATACCTATCTTTATGGCACGGAGTTTCAGCTGGCTCAACAGGCAGTTGAGGCTGCAATGATGGATCGCGAGCACATTCCTGCGGGCTGGTGGAATGAGAATAACGGGAAGGCGTTCACGCTCCCTTATGACAGCAAGGCCCGCTTCGTTCGCACGCTAGCCCGTTCTAAGACTGATAATATTCTTCCCGGCTTTGTCTATCCCTTTACCACGAATCGCGATCACGCTCGCATTCCTGATAAGTTCATTCTCAATGCCGAGAATGGGCGTTTCCTGGGCCTGTTTCTGGCTGAGGGTAATGTCGATGTGAAGAGTGGCTACGTTGCCATTACAAATAACAATGCGACTATCTGCCAGTTCGTGCATGATTGGTTTGAGGCACAGCGTATTCGCACTACGGAGGATGTTAAGCTCAATGCGATTGGCGGTGTGACAACCACCGTCCGCGGCTATTCTACTGTTCTTGCCAAGTTCCTTGATGTCTTGGTTGGTCATGGCGCGGCTTCTAAGCATGTGCCAGCAGAGGCTTTCGCTGCGCCCGAGCCATTCATCGTGGCTCTTCTTGATGGATACTTCTCTGGCGATGGAACTATCTCAAGCAACTCAGTAGAGGCTAGTTCAGCATCAAAGGAGCTTATCGAGGGGATTACAATGCTGTGCTCTCGCCTCGGTATCTTTGCCAAGGTGTTCAACTCTCAGCTTCTGTCAAATAACATCGGCACTGAGAATATCCTGCCTACCTATCGCATCTCTATCCGTGCGCAGTGGGCGCAACGCTTTGCTCAGCGAGTCTCACTGATTGATGATGCTAAGCAAGCTAAACTTGATGGGTTGAAGGCATCCGCTGAGCATCGCAACTTCCCCTTTCAGAATGATGTCGTGCTCGATGAGATTGTTGATATCACTCCCCTGGGCGTTGAGGCCTACCCGAAGCTCTATGATTTGACTGTACCAGAGACATTTACCTTCGGCCTCGCAAACGGGCTTCAGGTCTATGACACTGCAGATACAGGATATATCCAGCGTCAGCTGGTGAAGGCGATGGAGGACCTCACGGCCCAGTACGACGGGTCGGTGCGCGACAGCCGCATGAACATCACCCAGTTCAAGTACGGTGAGGACGGCATCAATGCTACGAAGATTGAGTCAGCATCCCTCGGCATTGGGAAGCTGAGTGATATGGAGATTCGGCGCGACTATGGAATGGAGGGCGCCGACCTTGCTGCTGTGCTTGCCGAGGGCGTCCAGCGCGGCGAGGATGCTGAGGCCCTCAGTGCTTTTGCAGAGATGGTTCTGGGCGACCGTACCATGCTGATTGAGGGCATTCAACGCTCGAAGCAGGAGGTGGGTCTCTTTGCCTCGGTGAACATTGACCGTGTTATTACGAATGTGATTACGAGTTTCCAGCTCGATGAGAAGGGTCTGACCGACCTGACGCCCCTGTATGTCATCCAGGCCATTGAGCGCCTTGCCCAGCGTACGCAGGCCTATCACCGGCTGTGGGCCGCGCTCCTCCGCTTCTACCTCGCCCCGCACAAGATGATTCTGAAGCATCGCCTGACGCGCAAGGCGTTTGATGTGGCGTGCGAGATGATTCTGGTGAAGAACTGGCAGGGGTGGGTCCAGCCTGGGGAGCAGGTGGGAATCATTGCTGCTCAGAGTATTGGGGAACCGAGCACGCAGATGTGCGCCACACGTCATACATTTGTAAATATCTGTTCAGCAAGGGGTAACCACGTCGGTCCGATTGGGGACTTTATTGACAAAATTCTTGAGCAGCGCACAGAAGATGTCGTGCAGATTAGCGAAGACAGCGTCGTGCTCGACTTGAAGGAGGACTACTATATTACAGGTGTAAGCAATGATGAGAAGACCTCGTGGAAGCGGATTAGCCAGGTGAGTCGGCACCCAGCGAATGGGGGGCTGGTCAAGGTGACGACCAACTCTGGGCGCAGCACCACGGCGACTCTGACGCATTCCTTCCTGAAGCGTACGGAGAAGGGCGTGGAGCCTATTCTGGGGTCCGAGCTCCGTGTGGGAATGCGTGTGCCTATTGCGACAAAGGTTGAGCAGGTTCCCCAGTCGCTCATTAGGGAGCACAGCGGCTTTACCCTGGACAAGGAGTTTGGTTGGCTCTGCGGGATTTATCTGGCCGATGGCTCCTTTAGTGGAAACACGGTGAGAATAACAAAAATCACTCCAGTGGTAGAAACCTCCCTTCGCGCGCTTGCTGCGCGATACGGATGGACTATTACTGTAAAATACTATGAAGGGGCATATGGCCCTGGGAAAGATATAAACATTTACAGCAAGGAGCTGAAGGACTTTCTGCTCGCAGAATTTAAGACAGGTTCCTATGAGAAGGTCGTCGGCCCTATCTCGTATTCGGCGCCCAGGGAGTTTCAGTATGGTCTGATTGGCGGGTACTTTGACGGTGATGGCAATGTGAATGCGCCCAGGCAGCAGATTCGTGCAGGGAGCCGCAGCAAGGAGCTGATTCGCCACATGAACCGTCTGCTCTCCTATTGTGGCTTCTTCAGTGTGATGGGCGAGGAGAGCTCCGTATCCATCCCAGACAAGGTCTTCTACACACTGAATATTCTCAAGCGGTATGCGGCCCAGTACAAGGAGCTGATTGGCTTTCGTCTGGAGGAGAAGGCGGCAGCCCTGGATGAGATTATTGTCTACATTGAGCGTGAGGGCAAGCATGACACCAAGGAGCTCTTTGATAAGATTCCCGCCCTTGGAAATCAGATTGCTGCTGTAGGGAAGGCGCTCGGCTTTCCTGGCCAGTCCCGCATGTATGGCCGTTGGGCCAAGAAGGAGAGTATTGGTCGCCAGACGCTGAAGTCCTATATCCCCATCTTTGAGGCGGAGTCGGCCAAGCAGAATGGCGTTGCTAAGGACTTGATTGCCGCTCTAAAGTCTGCGGCATACTCTGACGTGGTGTGGGACGAAATCACGAGCCTCGAGTATCTGGAGGATCCAAAGGAGTATGTCTATGACTTCACTGTTCCCGGAAACGACTCTTTCATGGTTGATGACTGTATTCTCGTCCATAATACTCTTAACACCTTTCATCTTGCGGGCGTGGCTGCAAAGTCCAATGTTACCCGAGGTGTGCCGCGCCTCAAGGAGCTGCTGAAGGTCACGCAGAATCCGAAGGCGATTTCACTGACAGTGACGCTGAAGCCCGAGATTCGCGATTCGAAGGAGAAGGCGCGCAAGGTCGCCCAGGATCTGGAGCTGACGCTCCTGAAGGACATCACGGTGAAGGCGGCCATTTACTACGACCCGGATGATTCTGACTCGGTCTTGGCAGAGGACCGGGCCCTCGTCGCCTTCTACAAGGCGTTTGAGTCAGAGAATGCGCCTAGTGCTGTGACCCAGGAGCGCTTTGGCGAGGATGCTCCTCCTGTAGAGACTGCTGAGGAGCCCGCGGTGTGGAGCCGCCTGATGCTGCGTCTGGAGCTCGACCGCCAGCGCATGTTCCGCAAGAACATCAGCATGGACGACATTGCATTCGTACTGCGCCAGAAGTTTGGTGAGGCCATCAGCCTGGTCTATAGTGATTACAACACGCAGCGGCTGATTATGAGGATTCGCATTCCTCCTGTCGCCGTCGATGAGACGGGCATGGACGACATGATTGCGCTGAAGAAGCTCCAGAATAGGCTTCTCACGGGCATTGTGATTCGCGGTGTGGCGGGCATCAAGGGCGCCAAGTTTCGCCAGGACAAGGATAGTATGGAGTACAATGCTGAGGAGGGTGTCTACAAGCCGGTCACGCAGTATGTCTTGGACACGGACGGCACGAACTTCCTCGCGGTGATGAACCACCCGTATGTTGATGGGACAAAGCTGGTCAGCAGCCATGTCCACGACATCTATGAGAACCTGGGCATTGAGGCGACGCGTGCGACTCTCATCCAGGAGATTACGACCCTGTTTGAGGAGGCGGGAGTGAACTGCCGGCATCTGGGACTCCTGTGCGATGTGATGACGCGCCAGGGCCGCCTGATGTCGGTTGACCGCTACGGTATTAACAAGATGGATATTGGCCCCATTGCGAAGGCGTCGTTTGAGGAGACGGAGAAGATTCTGCTGCGCGCGGCGCTGTTTGGTGAGGTGGACCCGGTGACGGGTATCTCGGCGAACATCATGATGGGCCAGCCGATTCACGGCGGCACGGGCTTCTTCAACATCCTCTTTGATGAGGGGGCGTTCATGCGCCTCCAGGAGGGCCTGCCTCCCATGCAGTGTGACGAGGAGGATGACGCGCCCGAGCCCACGCAGGCGCAAATCAATGCTGAGCTGACGGAGGACCAGACCGATATCTGCTCGACGGCGCGGCTGCGGATGAATGTCGCAATGCCGCAGGGCGCGGTACTCATGGAGGAGCCAGATGTGGAGATTACGATTATTGACGCGGAGGCATAAGGCCCTTCCGCTATAGCCTAGTATGAACCCTACAGTGAAGCCTCCTTGGCTATTAGAGACAAATCCATGGCAGAAGTTTTCTCACATGGAGTTGCCAGCAGAGCTGACCTATGGGCCTTGGCACGCAACACCTTCTGTAGAACTTGGAAGGGCGAAGCAGCAGATTTCGAATTTGGAGCAAGAGGGTCGCTGGGAGCTTGTAAAAAAGATGGTAAATCCCTATGAGATTGTCTATACGCACGAGGACAAGCAGTTTCATCCGTCCATTTCGCTGGTGAAGCCTCTGAGTCGCTCCTATTTCAAGATGATTGAGATGATGCATGTGCTCCAGTTTTTTGAGCTTTTACCGAAGCAGCAAGTAAAACTACGGACGGCGCATGTGGCGGAGGGGCCAGGAGGATTTATCCAGGCCCTGATTCAACTCTGCGAGCGGAACAAGAAGTCAGTCCATACAGCAATCGCCATGACCTTAAAGCCAGTGAATCCCTGTGTTCCTGGATGGAAGCGGGCCGCAGCCTTTCTTCACCGAAATCCGCAGATAATTATTCACCACGGAGAGGATGGCACGGGAGATATTTATAAACCCGAGAATCAAAAGTCATTCGTCGCGGCATGTAAGACGGGTGTAGCGCTCTTTACAGCGGATGGCGGCTTCGATTTCAGTATTAACTATGATGTCCAGGAAGAGCGTGTATTTCACTTGCTTGTTTCTTCGGCATTGACGGGAATCCAGGCTCTTGCGAAGGATGGTGCCTTCATCTTAAAACTCTTTGATATTTCATCGGAGCATACAGAAGTATTGATTGCCCTATTATCGCAGTGTTTTAAGGAGTGGATTCTGTACAAGCCGGCGCTGTCGAGGCCGTGTAACTCGGAGCGCTATTTTCTCGGGCGAAAGAGCCACTATATCTCTCCAACGATTCTACAGCAGTTGACGAGACTCCAGGAGAATGCCGCAAAGGGCTTATATCCTGTCGATACCTCTTATATACTTCCTGAGACGCGCGCCTACATCAATGAGCATATTCGCCAGACAACAGAGGAGCAGATTCGCTCCATTAGCCAGGCGGTGATCTATGCAAATCAACCGGAACTGTGGTATTCAACCCAACTTCCGATAGATTTAAATAAGAGTCGTGGATGGTGTCAGAAGTTTCATGTACCCTATTTTTCGCCGGGCTGAATGTATTTGCTGGCGAGGCGCTGGCCGACAATCACAGTTGCCTGATGGTGGTTGAGGCCCCCATCACCCATGCGGTCGAGCATGGCCAGCATGGTATTCAGGCTTCCTGCGTCATAGTCATCATGTTCGGTGATCATCTCAAAGAGGTAGGGGTGATCCCGTTTAAATTCGGGGAGTTGCTCTTGGATTTGGTATGCTGTGCGTCCAGAAGCTTTCAGCTCTTGGACACGCTTCACCATTGCGCGAACATAGGCCGCCCGCTCCTTGGCGGGAAAGTCGAGGGGGCGCTCCCGTGCTTCTGTAATCGCCTCTTCAATCGACGGACCTTGCGAGCCGGGCCCCGGCCCTACTTGCACAGTATTACCGGATATGGGCATCTTTTCTTCACCCGGGTTATTTTCTTCAGATTTAAGCGCTGGGGTGAATAGAATGGGTGATGCTGAGGCCGAAACAGTTGAGAAATTCGAGGAGGCATTAAATGAACTGAAGGCGCCGGTACTAAATGCAACGGAGGTCGACCCTTCGACTGAGGAAACTGATCCTAACGCTGGGCAGGATATGGGAGTATTAAAGAATGTAGAGAAGCAGCTCGATAGCCTACATGGGGGCGTGAAATCGTTGCTAGAGAATAATGGAGTAGTTCAAGGAGGTGGAGGCCTCGATATGCATTCGCTGTTTCAAGTCTTTGAGCGAAAGGGCATTTTTACAGCATTAAAACAGAATCCTGCCCTGAAACCTCTGTTACTACGGAGCCTTCATCTTATTTTGAAAGAATATCCATTTACCCGCAGTATAAAGCACATTCATAAGATACGAGGTACGCCCTCATATCAGATAGAGATTATTCCAAATAAGGTCTAAGCTTACGGTAGCAGGGGTATTCGCCATGGCAAATACTAGTCCATCAAATACAGCAAAACGCCGAACGCGGAAGCTTATTCAGGCGATTCCCTCGATTCGAACTCTTTCGCGTAAGAACTGTCCGGCGGGGATGATTCGTAAAAAGGCGTATGTCCGTAAATATTCTACGGCAGTCAAGCAGCGGGGGTATACCGTAAAGAAGAAGGATGGCAAAGAATACAGAATCCGGCCGAAGGCATCTGAGATGTATGTGGAGTCAAAATGTATTAAGAATACTGGACTTCCTGGCAAGGGGCCTGCGCTCTTTGGACCTCTACGGAAGGGGGACCTGGCGAAGTATGGATATTCATTTCGTAGGAGCGATGCAGAGCGCCATGCTGCTCTGCGAAAGGCGATTGAGGAATACGGAGCTACGGGCGTATATAGAAAGCTTAATGCCGTAACTAAACTGCTTTCGCGGACGCATCCCACGTATTCTGCGAAATTTAAGAAAGACCGCGAATGGGTTCACAGGCAGGCGCGCCAATAAAAAAAAGCACCCTTGAGAAGAATTAGCGATGAAGAGAGCTGTCTTATTTATTGGGCTTTTCCTTATAGTAGCGGCGAACGTTTTAATGATGTATTATGCGCCGTATGGTCTCATTCGTAACATGGAGGGATATCAGAATGTGAATTCTACTGCGGTAGCAGCCAATAATACGGCAGTTGCGACGAACAACACTGTCGCGAATAATGCTGCTGTCGCGAATAATGCGGGAAATAATAGTGCGGTTGTGGAGAATGATACCGCTACGGAGGATGAGACTACTGTGGTGACGAATAACACTGCTGTAGCAAACAATAGCGTTAATCGTAACGCAATGGTGAACACGCCTGCGGAGGGGTTTTCTTCCTATGATGTGGGTAATGCTGGTGGCGCGAAGGATGGATACCAGCCTATCGGGCAGTATGATGGCGTAAAGCTGTCTACAGGCAACTCTGTGTCTTCGTGGAGATATACTGCGCCGAATGAGCCCCTTACGGGCGCCGAATTCGTGCCCGGTGATGACCAGCTCTTTATGTTCAAGAATAACCAGTGCAAGCCCGAGTGCTGCGGCGCGAGCTTTAGCTGCGGCGGTGGCTGCGTCTGCACAACTCCTAATCAGAGACAGTACATTGCTGAGCGGGGTGGAAATCGCACGACACCGGAAGACTCGGCGTGAGCCTTGTCTAGCGACTCGGCCTGAGCTGCGCCCCGTAACTTTATAACTATCTCCATTACCTGACTATTTTAGCCAGGTAACGGTATATATGAAATCCACATGCATCGTCGGAGCAGGTATCACCGGTCTTCTGCTCCTGCTACTGCTTCAGGATGCTGGGGCGGATCTCAGCAAGGTGACAATCGTTGATCCCTTCTATGATGGAGGGGATCTTGCGAGAAAATGGGGACCCGTTCTTTCTAATACTCCCTGGTCTAAGACAGTGACTGCTCTCACTACTCAATGCCCATCGCTGACTATAGGATCCTCTACCGATCCCACGTCGAACACACCCCTTATAGAGATTGCCCATCTGATACGCACGCTATCAGAATCTGCCTTAAAGAAGGTCACACAAATACAGGGAACGGTTGTTTCAGCAAACTACACGCAAAATCAATGGACAGTTACAGTTGCTGCAGGGAGTTCGCAGCGACTCGTTCAGGTTGCACAACTTATTCTTGCCCCGGGCGGCGAAGGGAAGACATTAGATCTCGCCATTCCTTCTATCCCACTTGATATCGCCCTGGATTCTATACGTCTCAGCAAATATATTCGACCAAATACTACAGTACTCGTGTTTGGAACAATGCACAGTGGGACGCTTGTTATTAAGAACTTGGCCGCCCTGGGCGCATCTGTAACTGCCTATTACACTTCTCCCGAACCCTTCTATTGGGATCGCGACGGCAAGTATGATGGTATTAAAGCGGAGGCGGCCACAATAGCGGATGATATAGTTAGTGGAAAAATCCCTGTATCTCTCGTTCCTATAAAGGATACCGCGGCGGTAATTCGGTCCTCGCGAGCGGCAGATTGGGTCGTCTATGCGATGGGAATCGCCCCACGAATAGTGAAACTCTGCGTAGACGGAGTAGAGACGCCATCAACCACCTACAGTGAGACTACGGGAAAACTGGGTGATCTCCCCGCATGGGGATTTGGTGTAGCATACCCGAATCGGGCCCCGGATGGTGTTCATTGGGATGTGGGTGTAACGCCCTTTTTAGAACATATGAAAAAGCAGATTCCAGCTATCACTTTAGATACTAATTAATCTAGCACAACACGGTAGAGAGATGTCTTCCCCAGATTCTTCGGGAGCAGTAGGCGCAGTAAACGCCGTTGTAAATGCGGCCGTGGGGACAGTAAATGCCGTATCCAATGCGGCCGCAGGCACGGTAAATGCCGTATCGAATGCCGCGACAAACATGTTTAGCTCTGTTTCACAGACCGCAAACACTGTCGCGCAGAATGTGCCCTTTTTAAACAGTTTACTGCCTTCTAACGCGCCTCCTAATGCAAACAGACCCGCCAATGCGCCTCCTAATGCAAACAGGCCCGCCAATGCGCCTCCTAATGCGAATAAGCCTGCGAATAACTCTTCTGGATTCAATCTGTTTGGAACAAATAGCCGTAATGCGCCGGCAAACGCAGCCGCAAACGCAGCAGCAGCAAACGCAAATGCCGGCAGCAACACGTCCTACGCCTTGTATATCTTCATTGGGCTTGTCCTGACCTTTATAGTCCTGTTTTCCTTCTTTACTGAGCAGATTAAACTTGGATATCAATACATGGAAAGCAATATCCGGCGTGTGCTCAATATGTCTGTCCCACCGAGTGTGAGCGCTGCAATAGCACCTACCCCTGCGGAGAGAAATCCAGTAACGGTTTCCCCAGAGGCCCCTCAAGATATTACCCCGAAGGAGGCATCTGTACCCCACCCATCTCAAGAGAGCATTGTGGAAAAGATTCTTCCCGCTTCTGGAAATGAGGTATTTAATGTAGCACAGAATAAATTCACCTACTACGATGCGGAGCCCCTTTGTAATGCACTAGGCGCCGAGCTTGCGACATACGAACAGGTAAAGGATGCCTGGTCGAATGGAGCAGATTGGTGTAACTATGGTTGGGTCAAAGGACAGATGGCCGTCTATCCCACACAGAAAGAGTCCTATGACAGGCTACAAATGGGCCCGGCCGACCAGCGAAATGTCTGCGGCACAGTTGGCCTCAATGGAGGGTATTTCGATAATCCAGAGTTCAAATATGGAGTAAACTGCTACGGCAAGAAGCCATCGCAGAGTGCTCATGACGAGGCAATGTTAATGGCCGAAGGAAAGGCGCCAAGGACCCCTGCGATGCTCAAGGTCGATGAGTTAATGGCAGAATACAAGGATCAGGCGGATGCACTCTTCGTCAAGCCCTTCAATCAGAGCAAATGGGTGAGTTAATACTCCTCATTCTCATCTTTCGCATACACATGTGAGTGCGGCTCATCTCCCTCGATATGCGCCTCTACAATCCGCGTCTGGGGAGAACTGGCCAAGTCTATCTGTGACCAACAATACTCTTGGATATCCAGTCTCCTATAGAAGCCTCGGCCATACTCGGTAGAGATATCCTCCCACAGCGCCCAGGTATCCCAGAAGGCAGACCACCGCATAGGGTCTATTACATGATTATAGTGCTGTTTATGCTCAATACTATAATCATCCTGCCTATTCATGGGGAATGGCGTGAGCAAGGTATGCGCCCTAGTATGAAACAGTAGGGTGGCGATTCCAGAAGAAAACTCCCGTGGAGTCACCTCTACAGTATATCCATTTGATGCGAGAAACGGCAATAGCCCCTCTACGGTAAATCGCCAAATAATGGCTCTGCGCGTCCTGTACTCTGAGAATCCACACCACAGCTTCTCATTCAACCAGACCTCAGGGTTCATCTCTATGTAGACTGTAACACTACGTACTACATAGAACTGTTGACCATGCTTTAGCCCTTGCGGACTTCAATCCGTTTCACGTCGCTCCCTGCTCACACTCCTGCTTCTCGATGTAGGGTTTGTCATACGCTTCAGGGAAGGCGTGGTATGAACAGACCTCTGGGCCCGAACAAAGGCCAAGATATCCTTCGTCTCATTTTTAGCACCAGGTTTAAGACTGTAATATTTCGTCAGCGTCGTTTCCAGCATGCTGTAGGAGAGGGGCTGTTGGTGCTTCATCTGAGATACTACGATTCGCCCCCCTCCGATTTGAATGACAGGATTCACCATATTCGATGCCTTCAGCTGCTGTAATATCTGTTGCTCATACGCATCCTGCGAGGCCTGAATGGTCCGCTTCTGCCTGTTTAACTCCGTAATCTGATTGTCACAGTGAACCCAGTTCCGGACAAGATTTCCAATAGCTTCCGGATTAAGCTGTGCGGGTGCAACCGGCGTAAGGTCCATGTGTGTCTTTTACATAGAAAAAAATCCGGGCGACCTTTACGCCGACGTTACTGCAACGCTTACCGGATTACGAAGATGAAATACGGTGATCCCGAGTGTCAGCAGTACAACAAGAAGCAGAAGAATGAATAATACACAGGTCAAAATGATATAAGGAAATACGCGTTTCATGATGTGATCCATGAGCGGATCCACGATGTCATCATGAAGGCGTTTACGAATCTCCTCTTTTCCAATGTATTGGATGACTCGTTGAATAAATGTATGCGTCAGGGCAATATTCTTTCCGGGCGCTTCTTTCGGCATTTCTAGGATACTCTTATAAAACTATAGCGCAGAAAGCGGCGCATAGATGGAGTTCAGTGTAGCAAAACCAACGCATGATCCGGTTCATAAATACTATCAGCTGACGATTAGTTCTCCTCCGGTCTTTGTCTGTGATGGAGATGACCTGACTGGAATGGACCTTACGGGGGCTACGGCTGATAGACTAGATATCTTTATCACGCAGTTCTTGGAGAAGGCCTCTTCCTATTTTTCCAAGCCGCTTGAGAAGAAGCTCTTTACAGATCGTCTCGCGCATCAGTACTCTACGGGGGACTATGAGGTCGGGAAAGCAGCGATTAAACAGGTCTCATGGATTCCGGTACGCATCTTATTTTATCTGACGCGCTATGAAATTCACTGGCGCCTTGCAGGCGTTGAGGCCATACGCCCATCTCCCGGTACGGAGATTCAGGAGGCAGATATTGAGGATATTTCCTTGAAAGAGCCGCCGAGGCAAATGCTCTCTTCTCAGTCTGTTCAGAAACGGACGCGGCAGAAAATTCGCCAAGCCCGGATACGGTGCTCCTTCGCGAAACTACGTTTAGAACGTATGATTGAGAAATACTATACGAGATATGGGGATTTTGATGGACTAAGGGATAGCGATTCGGAGCTTTCTTCCGAGGGGGGAGAAGAATAGAAGTCTCCCAGAAAAATATAGGCTTGGTCTATACCAGAAACAAAGCATGGCTGCTTCTGGAAATACGCAAGCCCTTGGCGCCCTCGCCCTCTTAGCAGTTGTTGTTGTGACCCTGACGTACTTACAGCCTAATCTGTTCAGACCTAGTGAGGGCTTTCAGGCAACGCTGTCGGCTGCGTCGAACTATTCGGTCCCTGCTGGCGGTAATGCAGCTGCAGGCAGCCCGCAGCTGCAGGCCGTGATGAGTGCTTCCGAGGTGGTGCCGACCCCTTCTTCTGGCCCGTCCAACTTTGGCAGTGCGGAGCAGCCCGCTGGCTGCTATCCCCGGGATCAGCTGACTCCCTCTGAGCTGCTGCCCAAGGATGCGAACTCCGTGTGGGCGCAGCAGAACCCTATGGGTACTGGGTCCCTGAAGGGCAAGAACTTTCTTTCTGCCGGTGCTCTCATTGGTGTGAACACGGTGGGCCAGTCCCTGCGCAATGCGAACTATCAGCTCCGCTCCGAGCCCCCGAACCCTCAGGTACCCGTGACAGTGTTCAACGTGCCCACGATTGAGCCCGACGTGAACCGCCGTGCCTTAGAGATTTCTTAATCACATGCGTATCAACCATCGTAGACCAAGAAGCCCACGGATTCTTGGTCTACCGTCGAGGCGCAAACTCTGGAGATACGACCATAGCTTTTATTTTTGACGGTACTTCAGAATGGGTGATATCACCGCGAACTTATCCTATGCCTTGAGTTATATAGGGCTTTCGAACTCCCAGTATCCTCTTACCAAGGTGAAAAGTTCGGTTGACGGCGAACTCTATACAGTAAGGGACATGGCAGATAAGCAGAATGCCGCCGACACAATGGCAAAGGTCCGACTGAAGATGAATAAATTGAAAATTCACCTCGAATCCACCGTACCGGACAAGGCACAGGTCCAGCAGCTTACCAGGAACTTTGAGGCCAATCCGAATCGCTTTAAAGAGTCCACACCCGACGCAGAACATACGTCATATAGTGTAAACAAAGGAGAGGAGGTTCATTTCTGCCTTCGGCAGAGAGAGGGAGCCGATGAATCTCTCGTCAATGAAGACATTATTACCTTTGTTGCTATACATGAAATGGGTCATATGATAACAAAGACGATTGGTCATGGCCCCGATTTCTGGAACAACTTTGCCTGGCTTCTTCAAGAAGCCGAAAAAATCGGTGTGTATAGTCACAGAGACTTTCGCGCACACCCAGTCTCATATTGCGGAATGAAGATCACAGATCAGCCATCCTACGATCCAAGTAAGGACGGGACTGATTTTTCCCAATAATCCTATCTAGCATTCCAATAGAGATGGCTGCCGCTGATGTTGCAGCAGCAGCTAACGCTACGAATCTAGACCAAATACCAGAATTTATTCATGAACTATTTCACCCAGCACCCCTCACCTCATTTCGTGATTCAATGCCCTCTGGAGAACTTGAAGTCCTTGTTCATCGCCAACACGGCGCCGAACCCCAAGCCATTCGCCTTATCAATATGTTCCCCTTTATGACCTTAAAGGATATTAAGCTCGCACTCTGCCTGGAACTGAAGAGGGACTCGCCGGTGGTCCCAGAATACATCTATTTATGTGTACGTGGAGAGACACCCGGTAGAAGCTATAGCGGAAACCGCACAGCACCTCTGGATTTTTCCTGGAATATTCCTGGTATTAGCATCGAGAATACATTTCTTATTGATGACCCCGAGGCGCTCGCCTCAGGTGCGAGGCCAGCAGATGCACGATTTGTAGACTCCGGTGGTGATAGGAGACTGGTTTCTCCAGTGGATCGTGAGCGAATGACTATCGAGGACGCCTGTTTCAAGAAGGGGGTCACACGTGGAATCCCAGTCATTCACGCCTACATCTATGGGGGCCTCTTGGCTGTACTTCCTGGCGCTAAACCACCCAGTGAGAAGGAGTGGAATGGCCGTCTGTATCCGATGTTCCCACATTTATCTGTGGTGTCTGGAGTCCAGCCCTCCCCCGAGTTGCTTGCGGCGACCGAGCGCCAGTCTATGGTCTTCTTGCGCCGGCAGCAGTTCATGGTGAAGATCGAGTCCGTCCTGGAATCCCAGGTGCCGCTGATTTCTCTTACGATGGCTGGCATCAAATACCTACAGTTAGTCTGGGATCAAAAACAGTCGATTCAAGGGATTGAGAGCCAGTTTTACGATGCTGCGGTGACGGAGCGGCGTCCCTTTCTTCGTCTTATTCCTACAGAAGGGACGGGACTCAGTAAGGTGTATTTGAGCGACGGGAAGACGCCGGATATCCAGGACCCGAAGCTGCTTGTCCAGTGGTCCCAGGACCGCAGTCCAACCCCAGAGCAGGATTTCGCCTTTGCAAAGATTATGCTGCGCAAGGGGCTGATGAATGTGCCGCCGATTTATTCGACCCTTCGCCTGTTCAATGACGGCACCGCGGACTATATTGTAGAACCACCAAAGGGCGTGAAGAAGATGGAGCCGAGAAATGACCTCTATTCCTTAGGCGAGCAGCTGGTAGAGGGCCTTCAGAATCTTCCCTACATCAAGGAAGTGCCTGAGCTGGGAAAGGGCATCTTTGTACTTGGGTTACGGGCGCGAAAGGATGCCGATGCAATAATCACGCCTCGGATTCTCCATGACCGCCTCCCCATCTTTTCCGCAATGTTTCAGGAGATTGCGGCCCTTCCTGGAGAGAAGCCGCTTGCGATGCTGCGATTCAAACTCGTAAGTAACTTTGCAAGAGAGGACCGTATTCAGACATTCCTTACACAGGTCATCAACAGAAAGGTCCTGCGGGGCGAGGGAGGTGTGGGGGATCTCATTAATCTGGTCGCAGAAGAGTTTCAGCTCGACATCGAGGAGGCGCGAAAACAGGTGTCGATCAAGCTGCGGAATCAGGGCGAGGTAACACTGGTTGTCCCAGAGACGAAGGAATACATGCGGCAGAATAATACAGGGATTGACATTGCCATCTTTGCGCAGCATCCGTTTTACACGTTTCATCTGTACAATGTGAACTCGCTGGAGAATCTGCGGCGAATCGTCACTGCGCTGTCGATTCTTATTAGCGCAGATTCTGAGACCCTACAGGTGGGTGTGAAGGCAGTCAGGGAACTCTTAACGGCAGAGGCGCACGGGGATGCTCAGCCTGTGGTGGCGGCTGTTGAGCAAGAGGTGCTTCCTGTAGAGCAGGCTCCACTCCCTGTAGAAACCGAGGACGATGAGGGGAAGTTCGATGACTTTGATATGTTTGCCTTTGGCAAAGATGAGGAGGAACTTGTCGAAGAAGACGACTATAAGCAAGAAGTTGTGGCCGCAGCCAAGGCCGAGGGGCAGGCGCGCCCAGATGCGCCATTTAACACGGATGCCTCGATTCAGGTTGCGCCAACTACCGAGTTGCGCAGAGAAATTGCGAAAGGCGCCGTTGAACCAAAGGATGATCTTGCGGCCGTGTCTCCTCCTGCGAAGGCCGCTGCTCAAGCAAATGAGAATGCGCCCGCGAGTACCGATGTCGGCATAGCCAGCTTCTTTGTGAAAAAACTACAGGAGGCTGATTCCCGCCTCTTTGAATACACGAAATCCAATCCTGCCTTAAAGAGATATGTGAGCCAGTGTCAGCCAACCTATGGTCGCCAGCCAGCCGTTCTCTCAGAGGAGAAGTTCCAGGAACTGCAAGAAGAATATGCGGCAGATAATATTTCCTTTCAAGTCTATCCCCTTCAGCCTGGCGAGCCCCAGACTCTCCCAGGAGTCCCAGAAGTCGACTATTTTACCGTCTTAAAGTATGGGTCCAGTCCGGATAGACAGCACTATTATCTCTGCTGTAAATACTTCTGTACGCGCGATGAAATGCTTATCTTGGAGAAGGATCTGAGGGGCACCACAATGAGAAGGCCAAAGGGAGCTACTAAACTGCCAGGGCAGTGCCCCTTCTGCAAGGGTGCCCTCATGAAGAGCAGGCAACACCCTGGGCCAAATGAGACCATTATAGAGCGCGTTATTAAACCGCACACAGCTGATAGGCGCCACCTGTTTATCGGATTCTTAAAGAAGACCCCACATCCAGAGGGATTCTATTTGCCCTGCTGCTTTACTGAGGATGTTCCCATCAACTTCGTTACGAATCCTGCCTTTGAGAAATACAAGGAATGGGGCAGACAGAATATCCGTCCAACCAGCGCCGCCGCTGCGGCCCTCTTAGAGGACGATGAGGAGGCCACAAAAGACCAACAGCAACAGCAACATACCCTAATCGACTATTCCACCGTGCTTGATGAGGCTGCTGGACAATATATCGTTGGGGCGGAGAAACTTCCTCTCGATGTCGCTGACCTCGGCCCAGCCGGTGAAGAAAAGGCCGCAAAATATAAGGAAGAGCTCGGCAAAAGCAAAAAGAGCCAGGCTGAAATCCAGGCCCTCTGGGAAAAATATCTGAAAAGTAAATACGAGACGCAGATTGGTCTCCTGCCCGCCGTACTAAACGAGTATTTTGACCAGAAGCCAACTGAGATTGTGAGCCGTACCGCGAATCCGCAGAAAATACAGCCAGGCGGAATGGGATTCCTGCGGGTGGCGGTGGAGAACAGGCATCGGTTTCAGAATGACAGTTTTCTGGCCGCTATTGCGCCCTTTTATGGGAAAAATAATGCCGCCCAGATGAAGGACCATATCTTAAGCACAATTAATGCCCGCGACTTTCTCGCACTGAACTATGGAAATCTGGCGATTGAGTTCTATGATCCATCGGACCCTCGCCCGAGCCCTGAGGAGCTTCGCCGCTGGGCCTCTTCGGATCTTGCCGTGGATGTGCAACAGGAGAATGAGGAGGCAGTGATGCGCGCCTACATGAGTTTTACCGCGTGGGAGACCTGGCTTCGTTCAGAGACAGGAAAAAAGGAATACAGGCAGTTTGCGCTCATGTTTGCCCAATCACCCCTACTGCGAAAATCCTATCCCGTAGGGATAACCTTTATTATCCTCGATATTCTACAGAGTGGCGCAGTATCTGTGCGGTGCCCTCCCTACGGATTTAACAATGGGCTCATGGCAAAGAATGATGTCGCATTTATTCTCCACCACTGGTCCGGAATCTGGGAGCCCATTTTCTTTGTGGATCATCGTGAAGCAAGCGTGCGAAAGGATACGGCGAGCCTAAGCCGCATCCTTGTCTTTCAGTATTCTGCAAAGGCCGCGTGGCCCCCTATTGTTCATAAGCGCCTACAAGAATTCATGAGCCAGTGTAACTCATCGGGTCGAGCAGAATATACATCTCAGACAAAAATGAACCCGCTCGCAATGATTCCAATCACTCTTGCGCGGTCGCTATTAGAGACGGACAATGCCATTATCTTGGACGGAGTGATTCGTGACGCGTACAATCACGTAGGTGCGCTGGTGTTTCGTGAGAAATCTGGAAGCCCGAGTCATCTGATTGCCTTACCTGTGGTCGATGACGGTGCGCTCATGATGGTCCGAAATCTCTATATGGACTGGGACGACCCCTCATTCACACCTGCGCCGATTGACGTTGTCCTGCGCTTTTACATCACACACATTAAGCCCCGCTTCGCGTATTATCCGGGATTTGAACCGCAGTATGTGATTAAATCTGAGCAATCGGATCTTATCGAGGCCATTCAGCTTCGCAATCGCCTCTATGTTCCCGTGTCTCCGCCCTCGTCGCAGGCCGCAGAAGCACATTTTGAGAGCCAGAACATTAGGTATGTGAAGGAGATGGAATGGAGCAAGAATCACGAAATCTGCTTGGAGGATGGGGGCTCTGAACTACCAAATGATGCGCAGCGCATGAGCGTTGTGGAGTTTCAGGAAATCTTTGAGCATCTGCGCTTAACCTTTTCTAGGTGGATTGCATCCGAAAAGGGGGGAAAGGGGATGCGGCAGGAGCTGGAGCGAGTAATCTTTTCGCAAAGACTCCCCCTCTTTGAAAAACGCAAGCGCATGGAGATTCTTCTCGGAAGAGAGATTGACAGTTGGATAACAACCGAATATGATGATGAGGACGCACAGAAGAAGGCGAACACATCGCTGCTGCGGATAGATTGTACAGTAAAGGGGCGGGATCAGTGCTCTGGACGCTGTTCATGGGTACAAGGCGAGGAAGAAGGAAAATGTCTATTACATGTGCCGAAGGAGACCGAACTGGGGGAGGATCCGAAAAAGGTTAGCGCGCCTCGTGTAATGCTTCTTCGGCTCATTGAAGAACTGCTGCGATATGGCGAGCGCCGGCGCCAGCTCTTGGAGCAGGATGTTGCGCGTCTTGCTACCCTTGATAAGCCGATTGTCATTAGCGTCCCTGGTAGTCCCGCAAAACAGGTGATTTACCCCGAGAAATCCTCTGCGTGGTATGAGCTTCTGCGGCTCGAATGGGCAAAGGAGACGAGTGAAAAGCCAAAGTTTCTGGAAGAAATGAGTCGAGAAAGGGGCGAAACGGCCCTTGCCGAACTTAATGTAGGAAGCAAGCTTCCAGAACGATTAGAGACGCTGTTAAACGGGGCGGATGGAGTGGATCCGAAAACAGGGGCGATTCGCTTGCTGCGTGCGCCCTTTCAGAGTTTACTTGCGCCTCTGCGAATACAACCGAGAGATATTGGTGTTCAGCCAGATACTGTGGCGCTTACGGATGATATGTTATACAAGATTATTGTTCAGACACGGGGTCGGGTGGTTCAGATTGATTTGCGCAGCGATCCTCCTCTTGTATCTGCGAAAAAGCCCGTGCGGACCTTGTACGAATCACCTGCGATTCCAGTCTTTATTGCTACAGATGAGGGTCCAGGACTGCTTGTGCTAAATCCTTCTGCACCTGAACTCTTACGAAAAGAGGATATACCTTCTGGCCTCGCACGTCTACTCGAACAGAAGTGGGGAGAAAAGGCGGCCCGGTTGAACCCGACGCAGAATGGGCCTAATACGCGTAAAGAACAGAAATGGGCAGAAAAACTGGCTGCTGTTTCCGCAGGTGTTCCGCCGACGCGAACTCTCGCAGAACTTCGACAGAAGGCTGCTGTTAAGCAACTACCCGCGGTTGAAGAGAGCAAAATCCCCATATCTGTTGAGCCAGAAGTCCCGCCAGCTCCGGAAGTGCCGCCGGCTCCAGAAGTCCCGCCGGTCCCAGAAGTCCCACCGGCCCCAGAAGTCCCGCCGGCTCCAGAAGTCCCACCGGCTCCACCGGCTCCGCCGGCTCCACCGGCCCCCCCAGCTCCGCCGGCTCCGCCGGCCCCGATACAGCGCACAGCCCCTAGAGTACAACGAATCATTCCTCCTGCGCCAGATCCCTTTTCTCTAGCTCCACCGCAACCCCTTCCGAATCCCGAACTAGACGAAGACTCCGATTCAGGGCTCGAGTTTGAAAATGTAAATGCATCTAATACTGAGGAAGCCACTCCAGAATCAGAATAGAACCCCATGCGCCCCAGACTGTACGGCACGTAGCCGCGCCTCTAACATTCCCTTGACCTCATCATCCAGCCGATTCAGACGAAAGCGCTTATAGTTCGCATTATTCGGATGGAAGATAACAATGTACATATCACTGATTCGGAGCCCATAGTATGTCTCTAAGAACCAGCGATACACATTCAGCTGAATCGTATAGGCCCAGTAGTTCAGATTAGGGATATGCGCCAAGGGACCGTATCCTGTTTCTCCAAAGGTATTCTCCGTCTTAATCTCCTTTGAACGCTTCCAATCGTAAATGACATAGGAGTCGTCAGACTTCCGATAGAAGATCATATCAATCGACCCAGCCAGTTTATACTCCTCACTCCAGACCTCCCACTCGCTCCGATACGGCACCAAATCCTCCTTGACATCTCTCCAGAAATGCTCAAAGTAGCGCCACTCAGGAGTCTCCTTCACCGGAGCCTCAATCAGTTCAGGATGCCCATGAAGGAACTGTTCAATGGCTAAATGAAGGGCCGTCCCCGCCCCAGAAGCCTCCGCCCCATTGTCGTTCCAGCCCTTCTTGATTTCCTCCGGAGTCTGCCCGTAATATTTACTCTGAGGCCACTTCGGCGAGGCCATCATCTTCTTGATAATGGCATCAGGGTCAAAATGAGGAAAGAACTCGTGAAGAAACTTCGTACAGGAGATAATCCCCCTTGAACTCCCATTTACCGTATACACATGAGTGGGCTCATCAAAGACAATAGAATCATCTCTTGGATGCTTATTCCGATAGGACAACTCTTGCCATGGCTGCGGCATATAGTATACCTTTCTCTACTATACTTTATGCGTCCAATTTTACGATTATAAATCTATGGAATAAGTACAATGTCCTCCACTGCGCGCTACATGATTGTTATAATGGATAATGCGTCTGATAGTTATAGCTACGGTGTGTATCAGGATGAAGGTGGCAAGGCCAAGGTATTCAGTTCTCTCGACAATGCAAAGAAGGAACTAGAGTCTATGGCAGAGAACTACGACGAGTTTCTTCCTACCGCCTATGGCAAGGCATTTCCTTACGATACAGTGACCTTTGAGATACAACTCGAGAATGAGGGATTTGCACCGTGGGGCTGGGGCTGGGTTACGGAGGATGATGAGGATGAAGTACAAAAAATCTGTATTGGACTCCTTAAGTTTTCTGTGGAGTAAATCTCTGTGCCATATATCTTTACCTAAGAGCCTTCGAGAGTCTTAGGTAAAGAGTTTCAACCATCCCGTGAAGCTTACTCGGGATACCCGGCCAACCTCATCATGGTTTTTCCAATCATATTCTGCCCTTCAATGACACCAGACTTTGTAGAGCGGACACCACCCACATTACTGGACGCCGCACCAGGAGTATAGTACAGAAGATACTTTCCACGGTCTCGCGCTGTCTCTACAATCTTTCGGAAACGCGCATCCTTTGTCCAGCGTTGGCCAATCGCATCTTCAATGACGCCTCCCTTTGCGGTTGCCCATTTTGCCTCGTCGACGATTTTTCCAGGTGTACCCCTCCAGTAACGCTTCAGAAATGGCTCACGCATCGCATCCTTCACCGCAGCCACCTCCGCCTCCAGTAGCCGTGTATCCTCCTCTTCGGAAAGAGGCTTGGTGCCCGCATTTGTGAGCGCAACACGGTCAGTCAAGAACTTCTGGTGAATGCTTCCCTCGCGACTAAAGAGTGTTTCTGCGAGTTCAGGCTTATCTGTAGCAAGCTTGATTCGCATACCAGCAATATAGTGCTCAACCGTGGGATAAATAAGTTTCGTTTCAGGGTCCTCGATAGGAAACCGCGCGGAAGGAGATAGCCAGCGGCCTGCGCCAGGATCCTTCATCTTCAACTGCTCATCATTCAGCCCGGCCTTGCCGTAGAAGAGGAAGACTTCACCCTTTGTGTAGGAGCGCTCAGTGGGTGCGGCGGCCCCCGGCGCAACCGGGACGGTACCCTCTGGTGCGGGCGCCCCTTTTGCGACTCCATTGGCTGCCTGTGCAACCTGAGCCGTGCGCTTGCTACGAGCAGTTGCGACCGCTTCGGCATTCTGAATCTCTGTAGCAGCAAGGCTGGATGCGCGTGCGGCCTGCGCGACTGTCTCGGAGCGCCCCTTTGGAGACGCCACAGCATTCGCCATGCGGGGCTGCGCAGTTCTGATGCCCGGGCCAATCCCCGTAGACTCTGCCTCTGCAACAGCCGCCGCCGCAACAGACTCCTGCCGCTTCCGCTTGAAGATGAACCATCGATTCAGGAAGGAGAACTGTTTAATGGCATCACTCATCGGAAACTTCTCCCCCTTCTTCTTGGCCATCTCCCAACTCACATCAAAGGTGGCCGTAGAGTTCACCATTCCCACCTCCTTCAGTTCCTCCGCAGTAAGAAGCTCGCAGCCAATCGTACGGAGCTTATCCTCCAGCAGTTGAAATGGCACCAGATACTCCCGATGCGCCTTGCCAATGCTGATAAACTCCACGTCGATTCCCAGCCCAAATCCGCCATCCCCCTCCGGAATCTCATCCACCTCGTATCGCTTAGTAATGTCCCAGACCACTGTTCCCTTATCAATCCCCCGCTTCGAGGTCTCACCCCGCAGCAGGTCAAACACTGTCTGACCATCCGGGCAGCAGCCGATAAAGTAGGACCCCACCTTCATGGTATCACTCAGGTTCCTCAGAAACCCCGTAAACTTCGCCGGAGTCTCGAACATATAATGAATCGCAAACATACAGCTCACGCAATCCGCGCCCAGCTTCAGGCGAGATGCGCAAGACTCCTCTACATACGCCGGGACAGAGCCTGTTGGTCGCACCTTCCCAAAGACGGAACGAAGGATATCCTTCTCCTCCTCCGTAGATCCCGCACTGCCATCCACGAGCGGCTTCGAGGAATCCGCGATTGCAAAGATCATTGGAGGAATCGCAGACAAACCACCCAGCTTTATTCCCTGGTTCATATACCGAGTATAACAGCTGTCCGTCGTGTCCATGATGTTTTTCGCCGCATAGTCGATGCCGAGAACGAATGCTGTCTTCATGCGGAGCCACTTGTGGAGGTCACCTGCGACCCCGCAGGCCAGGTCAATCAGAGTCTTCTCGCCACCTGCGAGCCCTGTGCCAAAGAGAATGGTCTCCTTAATCCAGCGGTTGTGAAACTTCTTCATCTCCGTAGCGAGTCCCTCATCGGCCTCCGGACCCTGGCGATCGAAATACTGGCGGGCGGACCCCTCGCGCACCCTACCTCCAATAAGAGCCAGTTCCGCCTCAGTGGGCTCCTCCGTGCCGCGCCGAATCATTGTCTCCGTAATAGGGTCATAAATGCTGTTCCAGACACCCTCGGCGCTGATATCCGCATTCAGCGTGCGGCTGATGGTTCCGCGCTGATACCGCTCCGTCTTATCCATGCGCACGCGGAGGGGCTTCCAGCGCCACTTTGGCGGCTGCGATGGGTCATAGGCCATCTCTACAATCGTCTTGTCCTGGATGGGCTCACCACTGTGCTCAGTCATGACGAACTCCTCGCCAGTATCCGGGTCGCGCTCAATCGGAAGACAGCAGTAGGAGGCCATGGGGTCGGGAAACTCCTTTGGAGTAAAGATGACTGGCTTATAGTCGCCACCCCGCTTGATCTCGCCTCCACGGTCTCTGCGAGGCAGCTCCCGCTTATTCAGAATAATGTCGCGAGGATTCTCTGTGCGCGAGCCTACGAAGAGTCGGATAGTCTTATATGTGACCGTCTCACCGGAGGTGCCGGGTTTGATGCCCGTAATCACCTTGTCAATCGTCTTGGAGCCGGTGACCTTCTCCGTAACAATGAGGAAGTCAATCGTATTGTCGGCGGGCGGCTTCCACTTGAACTGCTCCCAGAAGGTGCCGGCTGGCTTCGCTGGGAGGGGATTCGCATTCGGGGTAAAGATGAGGCCGTCCGTATAGTAGGGCCGGGCCGTAGTGAGTACCTTGTCCGCCGCCTTAAAGATGGAACTGTCCCCGGGTTTTGCAAAGAAGAAGTCTTTTGCCGCGACCTGGAGCTTTGTCTCTAGGGAGACGCCTGCGAGCAGTTGAGGGCCATCGCCAGCATTCCACGTGGTCGTCCACGCCTTTAGCTGAGTATACCGGCTGTCCTCGGGAGGAAGCGCCGTAGGGGGGGGCGCACCTTCTGGGACCGGCATGGCTGCACCCGGCTGAAAGGGAAAGATGCTGACGTTCCGTTTGTCTGTCGCAAAGAAGATATCGAATGCGAGAAACTGCTGCATGGGCTTCTTATCCTTCGTCTGTGTCACCCACTCCCCGTCAATCAGGGAGAGCCGGACAGCCGGATTTCTAAGTCCCGTGCGATAGACATTCATGGCCATATCAATGAGATAGAGGTCGCCCTTAGCGTCAACAAAGGCTAGGCAGCGGAGGCCGTCCGCCTTGTCCGTGACATTATACCCATCGCGTATATTGGGGGTCTTCTCCGGATGGTCCTTTGAAAAGTTCTCCTTTTGTAGCGTGATGAGGGCGGGGCCGCGGAACAGATCCGTGCCCGTGAGCTCCTTGTAGGCTCCACGCACACGGTCCGCAACAGAGTTTCGGATAAGAACCGTACTCTTCTGAATGCCGCGGAGGATCTCGCCAATCCCCTTGACAATCCTCTTTGTTGCCGTAATGGGCGTGTCGCCTGGCACCTTGAGGAGCTCGACCTCAATCTCATATGTGGGGGGCGTATTCATGACATCCTGGTCCCTGAACCGCCGCTGCCACTTGAAATCGCCGGACTTGACCTTGACAGTGCTACGGATAATCGACATGTCGATTTGGATACCGTCCCCCTCGAAGGTCCAGCGACGAATCATGCGGAAGGCCTTCTTCTGTGCGGGCCAGGTCTCAAAGAGTTTGATGACCTGTGCATCATCGGAGGCCAGCACAGTCTCTCGACGAACCTTGATGCGAGTGCCGTAGTCATCGAGGTCGACCTGGCTCTCTGCCGTGGCGCGGTCCTTAATCATCACATCATACGGCTTTCCTGCCATGACGTCGTCCTCGCAGTAGGCCTGGATAACACCGAGGCTCCCAATGGTGAAGCGAATATGCTCCGGGGTCGTAATCGTCATGTAATCTCCTTGAGGCAGCGCGCGATAGCCCTTTGCTCGGAGACGCTGCGCAACGGCCAAGAAGGTGGTGGCATCGACTTCCCCGATTTTTCCGCCACCGCGCCCGAAGGTGGCCTCAAGCTCATAGTTGGAATGGGTCATCCATTCCTCAACGCGCTTTTTAATGGATTCAGCTTCGGCGGCATAGAGTTCCATGGACTCTCTTCTATTCACGTGTATAGGTTTGACTTTGGGTGGCCTGCGGAGCAATTTTAGTAAGGTGTATGAATAGGAATGGATCCGGATCAGATATTACGTAAAATGGATAGAGTAGGCCTTATTGGCCTAGTTCACCAGGTACTACACCTTATTGAAGAAGAACCTCTCCTTTCTAAACGTGTATTTCGCGTATTTGGATATTCTGCTCGTGATGTGACTACCTTTGTGACAAATCTGAAGGAGGAACTTGATATGGCCACCAGCAAAGAGAGCCTTATTGATCTCATTAAGACGGTCTATAGTGCGCCATTTATTCGGGAAATAAAGAGGGCTTCTATGAATCCCACAATTGCGATGATATATGACCAAATGCCCAATGTTGCTAATACAAATATTGTCCCGGTACCGGTAGGGGCTGAGTTAGCGGAACCTGTGGAGACACAGGAAAGAAAGAGGGTAAAACTGTCGCAGCCAACCCTAACTGGGGAAGCACGTGTAGCGCAGCGCCCGAGCTTCGCCAATATGCCTTCTCCGAAGAAAGGGGGGAGGCGAACGCGGCGGCGGCGGCGGAGAAAGGGGTCACGCCTTTAGCGAATTAATGTAATCATCAAACCCCTCTTTTGAGCTCGCTACCCAGTAAATAACTATAAGAGAGATGAGCACGCTGCCAATCTGTCTTATACGTTTTGGTATCGTTAGCCGCATTTCTATACTAGGGCCAGATTCTCACTGGTGACCTACAGCGGGGGCATGGCGCCTGATAATACAGGTGGCCACGAGGTAGCCCAATCTCCACCTTGTTCAGGCAGCTAATACACTTTCGCAGATAGTAGACCATGATAACCGGCTCGGGCATTCTACCCGATAAAGAAGAAGTCCCTTAGGCAGATTTCGTGTATAGCACGTAGCAAAGGCTATAGAGCGCAACCAAGAGTGTCCCCGTAGTGTAGTGCTCAGGCAAGGCTTTTAAGAAGGAGCCAACCCCAGCGCTTCCTAAGAGGATTGCAGCATCAGCAAAAAGAATCCCAAACCCATTTTCAGCCGCATATGCCTTGAACACATCAATCATTTCATTCTCCCCTTTGGGCAAGGGGAGAATCACCCCCAGATAGAAAAGCACGTCATGGAACAGCTGAAATCCAAGGATGGACACAAGAAAAACCCATACAGGGCCTCCCAGCTGCGCATAGATTAGACGCGCAAAAAAGATGCCAATCAGTGCACTCAATATGTCGGAAGCCGCTGCGAGCGCACCGAACCGTATGTACCAGTCGTTTAGGGCCTTCACGCCGAAGAGAGGCTTTGGCCCAGGATATTTAGTCATGAAAATAACAGCCAAGTCAACTACTGTCGCACCTGTCGTAAGATAGAACCAGTCGCCTGTATTCTTATAGTTTGTCACGTCAGCGAACATCGTATCTTATACATCTTGAGATTCTTCTAAGAGCTTGTACATAGAATAGCTTGTAGAGATATGCATCCATGCATGAAAAAACATTTGTGTATTCCAATCGGGATGAAAGGAAAGTATCTGATATCGCCAACCTACGCAATAAGAAAGCAGACTATACGCTGTAGAAGCTGCAAAGAATATTCTTGCATTAGTTCTAGCCTGTTGAGACAGAATGTATGAATGCCATAAAAAGTTTATAATGGCAGTACAATCAAGGAGAAAGATCCATTCCTGCCGAGTTCCGTGAAATCCTACAGTTGTTGCTAACAAATAGTGGTTTGTTCCTACACTGTACGACCTTCCTTGCCTGTAGGCCAAACAGGCAGGAACAGCGTAGGAGAGTCCTGAAAGAACAAGAATAGGTTCTGGGATTGTATGGGTTCGTGTAGCATTACTACAGTGTAAAAGAAGGAATCCTTTAGAACTTCGCCAGCGCCCTGAGCCCATCTGCGCGCCCGAGCCCCGCAGCATAGTCCGCCTTCTTCGGCTTCTCCAGACGTGGCCCCAGCGAGGTACCACGCTCGGACATAATCTTCTTCATCGCCTCGAGTGTTCCGTCATGGACTGGCCAATCGACCTTCCAGCCGTCCTTCTCTCGGTCTGCAACCCACTCGGCGAGGCCGGCCCCAACGGACTCCTCGCCCCGCTGATGAAGCACTGCGCGAGACCCGTGTGTACAGCCCCAGACAGGAAACTCGGTGCTCCAGGTGCGAGGATCCTGCGGGAAAAAACTAATCTTCTTGTTCGCCTCATCTAGCACCACCTTCTGATAGCCGTAGAGCTCACAGAGTGCGACATCGAGATCAGGCGTATCCATCGGGGGCGAGACCGCTGATGTCTGCTGTGTGGCCAGCTGCTCAATCACCTTCTTCCGATGCCACTTGACGCCGCGCAGCTCCGTCTCCACACGCTCATTAATCTTCAGAATCGTGTCGCGCAGAATGGTACGGCGAACGGGAGGCGTTCCCGCCCGAAACTCGGGATCCGTCTTCCACAAGTACAGGCCAAGCGGCCCAGGCGGCTCAAGAGGCGTGGGAATCCAGCCTCCAGCCACCGTAGCAGGTGCGTCGACACCCTCTTGAGTATCGGTAGCTGAGCAAATCTCTATCGGAATCACTGTCATGGTCCGATGGGGATTTTCCTTCACAAATGACTGTAGTTGTTTGAGCACAGTGAGGCCGTGAGTCTCCATTAGTAGGATATAGTGAGCAGGCTTTAGTCCCCTCGCGCCTCAGTCCCTCCCATACAGAAGTGCATCCTGTGCGCGCTTCTGTGCCTCTTCATGGAGGGTAAACTCGTCACGATTCTTCTTACAAAACACCATAAACTTCTGTAACTCAAGAAAGATTTCGGCCGGAAGTTTGGAGACATCAAAAAAAACGCCATTGCTATTTTCGCTGTATTCGGCCTGCTTGGCCTTCAGAAGTTTATAAATCTCTTCCATCTCATTTCGTGTAAGGAGTTTCACCTCATCTGCAAATAGTTTTCTCTGCTCATATTCCTCCTGTGTTAACGATGCGGCGGATGCACTCATTCTATACCTTAGACTCTTGATCTTCAGCAGCAGATTCCGCGACCTCCTCGTCTTCAGGAATATTCTCTACAGAAACCCCTGCGTTGCTGTTGTCGCCTTCGACTGCTTCTGCCTCGGCCTCGGCCTCCTCAGCCCCCTCAGCCCCCTCAGCCTCCTCAGCCTCAGCCTCCTCAGCCTCAGGAATAGTATCATCTACGACCTCTGTAATAGGTGCGGGCCCCTTGCCAGTTGAAGAGATGAACATCCCTACGCTGAGAATATAGGGGTCATTAATCTGAAACCTTGACTTCTTAATCTGTACCTTGACCCACTCCCCGATTTCCACCTTCTCAAAATTATCATCGCCAATATGTAAATCTCTCGGCACAATCACACGGATTGCCTCCGACTCAGAATCCCCCTCCTTCACGGTATAGGAGACATACATTCCCATCTTATTCTTTCTGATGACAATGCCATCAAGTAGCTCTCCCTCGGGAGGATTTAGCACCTCTGCTTCAGCCTGAATATAATACAGAATGCTGCCCGTGAACCGACCCCGCTCCATGCTACCCATCGAGCGACTGAGAATAGTGAGTGTGCCAGCAATCACATAGCCGTGCCGAGAACACTTCCCCTCAAGCTTCGTCTGTAACTTCTCCTTTAACAGCTCATCGAAAGAGCTAATGTCATGACACAGATCTTTGGGGCTTAGCGCCACCTGCTCCTCGAAAAGTGCTGTATACTTCATACCTTCCTATTCTACACTGGGTTTGTCAATTTTAAGCTGTTACCGTGTTGTGCCAAAATACGTCCACCCCTAAAGGGGTGGGCGTATTTAGCTTACAGCGCAGCCACGTCCTTCGGACGTGGGGCGCGCTAAGTTAGTCGGCAGAGCCGACCTTACAACACAACTGTAGGCATGTAGGCACATTTTAAGTCCACCTCTGGGTGGACTTAAAATGGCACTTGACTGTACGCTCCGCGCCCCCCTATATCTTCTGTACCGCGCCCTTATGCCCCGACTTGTGTGCGGCGACTGGCCGGTAAAAATAGCGTCTTCTTGGCTCTGTATTGGCTTTCATAATGTCCATCCAGCGGAGTATAATATCCTTTAATGCACAGGCGCGTACGGCATTTTCAAAGGTGCGCGCAGGATTACGGGTTTCTGTCGTAACCTTTGTGCCGGCTGCCTTTGCGGCCGCCTTCTCAGCCTTCTTTCTTGCCTTTTCATCCAAGATACTCTCTGTTAAAATGAATCTGGGAAAGCCTTCTGCAACTAAGAGATCCGAAATCTGTTTCAGCATGGTGATATGAAAGGAAATCGCGCTAATAATGGCACATTCGCCACCCTTGTCCAACTTGCCGCCAGGCGCTGGGGGAGAACTTGTCTTGAAGATAAGACGCCGCTCCTTTGCCTTGGGCACATTAAATCCATAGAGGGACCCTGTTGTCTCCGTAGTGACAACAAGGCCGCGCAAGGTGTCCGCGGGATTCGATTCAAACTCCTTTCGCACTGCTTCTACGCAAGGAGTCATTCCGCACATGTATTTCAGCACCCCAGTAATGGAATCAACAAAACGAAAGGCAGTTGTACCCTCCTTTGTTACCAGCTGTTCCCCAGCAGCGCGTATAGCGTATTCATCCTTGGCCAGAATGAGCTGGAGCTGCTCATTTGGACGAAGGCTTTCATCCCAGATAAACTGAAGAAGGGTTTCCGCAAGGCCTCGAAAATACTGAATCTTCTGTTCTGGCCTATACTCCTCGCTTATATGTATATGCTCATACAGCCAACTAATCATAATAAGCCATGCTTCCTCCCGCTTTTGCTCATCACCCACGTACCGCGCAGCAATAGAGGTTAGGACATCACCAGGAATATCATTAATGACAGGTTTTCCTGCTGAACTAACAACCTTTGATCCTGTTGAAATCGCTGCGACCCAGCGAGAAATAGCACGCCAATATTCCTCTATTGTTCCATGCACTGGCTGAGACTTTGCCGCTTCTGCGGGTGCAGCAGCCTCTTCTTCTTGTACTCCAGCAGCTTCGGGCGCGGCGGCGGCCGCCGCCGCAACAGGAATCTCAGGCTTTGCCTGTAAGGATATGGCCGCAGGATCAAAGGCATCCCGCTTCACCGGCACATCGGCCACACGCAGCGCAAGAGGAACTCGAATGTCTGACAGATAATCTGGCTGAAACATAAAATAGTTGTTCCGATACACGATATACCCTTCCGCGGAACCAACGCGAATACGAAAGGAACGATTTCCTACAATATCAGAAAGAAGGCCCGATATTGCCCTCTGCGGAACTCCAGAGAGCGTGTCCAAAATCTCATCAAGTTGAAACTGCGGCTGTTTTTCCACTTCAAAGATGTGCCGTAGCGCGGATTTGAGCTGAGTTTCTCTCCATTTCACAGCATATTCATCGTATGTACTCACATCCATTGGCCCTTCACCAACGTTGATTGGCTTTGCACACGTATAGTCACACGTCTCAATCCAGTCACAGAGATTTGTGTACGGCGTGTCGTTCACATTTACTTCCTCTCGCACGCCTCCCTGTGAATCTATATGGGATTGGGTGGCAAGCCCAGTGACAATAATCGCCTCGCGATTCAGGTTACAGTCGAGCGCATGCCGTTTTAGCACGCGTGTGACGCGCCCAACCTCAATAGCCTTAATCATTGCCTTTCGGTACATGTAGAGATCCGCCGTCTCTGCCTCTTCCCCTTCATCAAAGGTATTGACGAGCAGGTAGGTGGTACAGTTTCGGTGTTCCTCGGGCAGCAAGACGTGTGAGCAGGTACGAATACCGCGACCCAGCACCTGCTCCATCTTGTTCAAGTGAAACCAGCTATCAAAGATGTAAATCTCGCGCACAAAGCGAAAGTCCACGCCTTCGGAAGCAACCTGTGAACCAATGATGATTTTTACTTCCCGCCCATCCATATTCGTTTTCATGCGCGAAGCCTGAATCGCTGCAGGATTATTCTGCGAGACATTTGCGCGACCAGTGATTAAAATGTATTTCGCAGGTACAAACTTATGGTCCGCACCCGTGTGCGTCTTCTGCCGCCTTGGACAAAGCGCGCATTGGAGGCCCTCTCCTGTCTGTACACCATTGGCGAGAAGAGGCCGCTTATCTCCCCACGGGATATATCCATTTGCTTCAAGCGCTAGCGCGAGCGGTAGCGCGCCCGATTTAATGAACCGACTATAAATGAAGACGACGCCTTGCGCTGTCCGCGCGCGTTCAAGAGTAAACTTTGCCTTTGGCGAAACGGTGCCAAGTGCCGCACTAATCAACCAGCTAGGTTCCCCCATCTTCGCAGTATACTGAGATGCGCCGCCCAAACTGGAATCTTGGAAGCACTCGTCGAAGCCCGCATCACGAATCCTTGGCCCGTCCGCGCCTGGAAACAGCCAGTTTCCCGATTGGACCATTTCATCAATACTGTTTATACCGACGCCACCGGCCTCAACCGCCTCCTGAGACACCTGCTTATATGCGGCCATGGAGTCTCCCTCGAACTGTACAGGAACAAAGGGCATGCGGAGCATGCGCCGTGACTGTTCTACAGGGATTTCCTCACCAGTCGGCTGTCTCGTGGCCCATGCCCTCAGTACCGGTGCATCCTGCGGCGGGAGACGCACTGGAAAAGAAAGCGGATTCTCACCGCGCATAAAACTCACATACGCATTCGCAGCGGATCCGAGCAGCTCTTCTCCCGATTTTCGTCCCTCCTGCGCGGGCCTGAACCTTCCATTCGGCATGAAAATATCCTTCTCAGAAAGAATCGCGCGCTTATCATTCATCAGCAGAAGTTTCAGCAAAAAGATGATTTCACGATAGGAGTTATACATTGGCGTACCCGTGAGCAGCACCAACTTCATCCCTTCCGCGGCCTCCAGAACCTTTAGCAGACTAGGGGTCAACTTCTTACCCGCCTGCTTCTCACTAAGCTCCATGTCGCCTCCAGGATTATCTGCATCCTCCTCACCTTGTTCGGGCGTATCGCGAAGATTGTGTGCCTCGTCAATAATCACAAGGCGGCCACTGAACTCACGGCGCAAGAGACGAATTGAGCGGATACGGGCCGCGGCCTCATCAAGCGTCTTCGGCACATTTTTGAGAATATCTTCAATCATCCGATGAAACTGGATGTATCCGAGGAAGGTATAACGACTCTGTATCGACTGATTTACGCGCCGTATTACGGTCGCACGGTCCCGTTCGAACTCGGTAGACGTCCGCTTCAAATAGGTGTTTCCTGTACAGCCATTCGCCGTATTTATACCCGTCTCAGAGATTTTCAGGGCCTCGTCATCGAAAATGGTTCGGCGAAAACCGGGCTGAATGTTTCTCGGTGCGACAATAATCACCGAACGCCTCGGATATGCGCGCAAGTAGTTTTCTGCGATAGTAATGGCTGCGCAGGTCTTACCAACTCCCACTCCATGATACAGAAGCGCGGATAAATAGGGGCATTGAGGAGACATGAAGCGCCCGATGAATCGCTGAACGGGTGTCAGCTCGAACTCCTTATCAGGGTCGCAGGGATTCACCCCATTCTCCATCTGTGTCGCAATGCTCTCCTGCTTGTTTTCGGCAAACTCCTGTTTTCTCATAATCTTTTCCGCAAAGCGAGGATCCTCGACGTCTGGATAGAGGCCTCCCTCGCGCTCCCATTCATCTACTGCGCCCATGAGTTTCGGATATAGTCCCCGCGACTCAATCTGCGCAAGCAGTGCATCTCTCTGTTCAAAGCTGAGCTCGTAACTGTTCCACCTACGTAGAATATCTTCGTTAAGTGCAACCGTGTCTTCTCCGACTGACTCCATCTATGGTAACCATAGGATATTAAAACCCTTAATTCAACGCCGGTGAACCAAGCTGAAGGGCGCAAAACCGCTTGAGTATAGCGTCAACCCGGAGCAATACGTCGTGTTTTTCGGGATTTTCCTTGCGAATAAGGGATAGCGCTTCCTCCAAGGAGCACCAGCGAATATCGCCCACCTCGCGCTTAATATGCTCGTTTGTCTTCGCGGCATCCTCTACATTCTGCTCCCCTACACCGTGACATGTATACGCAATATAATATTTGTGACAGTACTCGATGCCATTCGAGCCAGTAAACACCTCTGTAATGGGGTCCATGTTGTCAATGGTAATAATCTGCGCGGCCTTAATGTTCGTTTCCTCCCATGTCTCGCGCAGCGCACAGGCGTGCTCTGTCTCATGGATATTTTTCCGACCCTTTGGAAACCCCCATTCGGGCGTCGCGAAGCTTGTCTCTGCGTCCTTAATCATCGTTTCTAGTGAGGGAGTACCTGTACGCAGCGCCTCCAGCTTCGCCCGCCCCTGCTCTTTTTCATGGCGATAGGTGTTATAGCCATCGCGCGTGGGCCCCCACAGATTCTCCCAGAGCTCGTCGTAGGGTGTAGTAAGAATCTTCTCCCGCTCGGTGATGGTCATCCCAGCAACCGTCTGTTTAATATAGTCGAGGTCATTCAACTTGTATTTGCCCCGAATCATTTCAATAAAACTAATGCTGTCCTTTCGCTGGATAAGAAGATACTCGATGTGCGCATCCGGTGACTCAAAACCAGTTACAGAGCCCTTATCCGATTGAAGTACGGCAGCTTGATTCCATCCCTCCTTACACCGAAACAGAATGATTCCATAGCTGGTAACGGGTTTAATGCAGTGTTTTGCCGTATGCCCCGCCCCCGAGCAGTTTGTACAGGTTATGCTTGAGAATAAATTTCCGGATTGTCTATAAAATGGTAGCATACTATCCTTGCGGACCACTATACTGTGTATCACACTGCGTTTAGGCATTGTAAAAATGAAGTATAAGTTCACTAGAAGGAATAGAATGCGACTTCCACCTTCTGTATGGGGACCCTTTTTTTGGCACACGATGCACATTACTGCGCTATCCTACCCCTCAAATCCATCGTATGCTGTGAAACGGGCGGCGAAGGATTTGTTTGAGAGCATTGCGCAGCTCATTCCCTGCCCAAAGTGCAGGGAGCACTACACAACTCACCTACAGAAGTTTCCTATTTCCCCGCATCTTGACCGCCGCGAAGACCTCTTTCGCTGGACCGTGAATCTTCACAATGAAGTGAATAAGACTCTCGATAAGCCCATCATTAGCGAGAAGGAGTCTATTCAGTTCTATGCGCGGATTGGTGCGCGGGGAACATCACCGGTCATCAATCAGGCGGACATCGATGAGATTGATATGCGGTCTATGGTGAAGGGGGGTATCATCGGCGGCAGCGTCGTCTTCTTTGCAGGGGCCTTACTCTGGTGGACCACGAAGGGAGAAAGGGTGGTATGAGAAGATTGTATCAACTACTACTAGATGCTCACCTTTGGAGGGGCTAAGAAACGGGCCCTATCAAGAAAAAACACGCATAAGGAAAAGAGCTACAAGCCCGAAATCTACGAGGGGCTCCAGATTCCTTCTACGCCTGCGAAGGAGGTGAAGGCCAAGGTTCGCGAAGTCGTGGTGGAGCCCGTGATGTCGAACGACGAGATTAAGGCACGTGAGGGCACGTACTTTACGGACAAGGAGGTAAAGGAGATATTTGACGAGGATGTCGACGTCTATGGGAAGATAGATGGCGAGAAGAAGTTGCTCGCCCGATTTCGGAAGCACGTGCTTCCGAATGAGCTGATTAAGACTGGCTGGGAGGCCTATTATCAGACGGCGGCGGCCTCGAGAAATCGGGGCGCAGCGGCGGGGCCAATCAAGGCAGATTCAAACTATTGGAAAAAGAGGAAGCCTACGGATATTAATAAGTGGTCGGCGCGCTACATGCAAGATGGAAAGCTGTCCAAGATGCGCGTGAACAACAATGTCTTCAGTTCTGTACTAGGCTACTTTGAGCAGACGCCCTTTATGAAGCTGCCCTGCCGCCTTACCTCCTATACACAGAAATACTTTCATCAGTATCGCCATGGTATTCCCTTTATTCAGGCGATTGACCGCGCATTTAAGAAGCTCATTCCGGGTCCTCATGCAAAGCAGCTTGCGGCGGCATCCGAGAAAAAGATGTTCAAGGTCGCCGACACGGCCTTCTCCTCCATTACGATTAATCGCAACTTTCAGACGGCGCTTCACATGGATGATGGCGATTTTCGCGAGGGCTATGGAAATCTCTCAGTGATTGAGCGTGGCAAATACTCTGGTGGGCAGACACTCTTTCCCCGATTTGGAGTCGGATTCAATGTACGTACGGGTGACTTTCTCGCGATGGACGTTCATGAGTGGCACTGTAATACCGAACTGTTCGAGTCGACCGAGGACAAGGCGTTCAATAAGAAGCTTCCTAAGATTCACCACGATGATGAGAAAACGGGGACCATGGGTGGGGACAAGCCGTTTACCCGCATCTCCTTTGTCTGCTATCTGCGCGAGAAGATTCGTGGCTGTAAGCCGAGTGAGACACAGGCCTATTATTCCCGTATTCAGTTTGACCCTGAGAAGGGCGATATGAAGGAGCGAGGAAAGACGCGAAAGGCCCCGAAGTAGGAAGTTATTTTAGCATAACACTGTAGGCAAGATGTCTGGATACAGCAGCTTTTATACTACTGATCAAGGGTCAGTGGGAGTAACTATCTTTGGCGCATTCTATTATGGTTCAATCCTATTATTCTCAATCTTTATACTTCTTATCCTTGTCCACTTTACCATAACTCCTATATTTGCATTAACGGCGAACGAACCTGGGGTTCTTGTCCTATCGGGTACAGGAGATAGAGAAATGGCCTACACGACTAGCGATGGTAACATGCCTACACCAACTAATCCGCGAAATGCGAAGCTTAGCAAAACGCAGCTGCCGTCCTGTAACTATACCATGGGCCTTGATATTCTCATCGATAGCACGAAACAGACTCAATACCCTGTTCCGATTCTCTATAGGGATTCTACACATGTGACGGGCGCCCTTGGCCCTCCACCACGAGGATATATGGCTGGAAATGCTAGTACAGATCTAACTACCACAACTACAGGAAATCTGAATACACTATACAAAAATACAAATATTATTGTTTGGGCAGGTGGAAGCAATAAAGATATTCAGGTGACCCTCGTAACAACAGACACAAATGGCGATACTGTTGATATATCGATGAAAACACCTATTGTCCCTGTCCTGGGCAAATGGTTTCGTTTAACGATTGTCTTAGCAGACTCTTTTGCAGAAATATACGTAAATGCTGCGCTCGTATCTACACTTAACACGGAAGGAAATACGCTAAGGCAGATAGAATCAAATGATTTCTATCCGCCAGTGGTTGAGGCGGATGTAGGTGGTATTACTATCGCAAATATGTCAATGTGGCCGAGAATCCTTACATCAAAGGAGATTCGCGCATACGAATCAGGGCCTATGAAATAGCTGAATTTCCGTTGCGTTAGGTAGTGTCTACTAGGTGTAGCAAAGATATTTTAGCATAACACCTTAGATATGGTGGGGGTATGGCAGTTAGTATTACTAGGCCTAGTCCTTGCTTCAGTGCTTGTATTCTATTTTTCTCCAGCGTATGTCCCGAAGTTGAACACAACTGCGATTGGCCCCTACAATCTCAACCAGGAACCCCTTCAGATTATTGATCGCCTGAATACTCTGCCATTTGCTAGTGGGAATACGGGCACATTTTCTGCATTTGTATATCTCAGTCAGGCAAATCGTACGGCAACCTATTCCTCGTGCGGCCCATCATCTGGTTCGTCGTGTGAAAATGGTGAGTATTCCATCTGTACATGCGGTACAACTGTTGGTGGCGTAAGCACTAACGCTACGGATTGTACAAACTGCGCCCACACAGGCTATAAACAGGTCTTTAATCTTGGCGGAGTCTTATTTCTGGAGGTTCTTGTTGCCCCGGATGCGAGCCGACAGCAAAAGGCTGCGGCGCAGCTTGTGGTTAAAACGCAGAATGTTGCGAACACATATATTGAATCAATGGTATTACCCCCATTAGATGTCCAGAAGTGGACCTATGTAACAATCAGCCGTGAAGGGCGACGATTTGATATCTTTTACAATAATACACTTATCTTATCGAAGAGTGCTCAATATCCTATATATCCTATGGGTCCGCTTTCAACAACTACCTCCGGTTCTTCTGGCTTAGAAGGTCAGCTCATTAACGCGAACATCTATAACTATCGCCTGTCGAGCATAGATGTCGCAAGTAAATATGCACAATATTCTGATACGCGTGGAAGACCATTCTACAATGATTCGTCTAATCCGATGAGTATAACACGTATCGGTGGCATTTTTCCCACATATTCATCGACGATGTTTGCTTCAATTACCTCCTACATTCCCCCTATACATGTGTGTCCTCCTGGGGGGTGTATCGCAGCGCCCGCAATACAGCCTGCGAATCCATTATATCAGTGGTCTACTCCTTACGCGTAATCAGATAGTTCACTTTTATTTTTGATGGTACTATAGAAATGGCCGATAGCGTGCCAGAGAGTGGTTCAAGCTCTTTTTCGTTTGTATCAATTGTCTTTGTGATTATTGGACTGCTATTAATCTATTATTTATACAGATATCTAAATACATCGGCATATACGAACAGCACGGTAGTGATCTCCTCGCAGCAGGCCGCAAATGTTTCCCCGAGCGTACCCGACTTTCCAAAACCGTATGAGGGAGGGAGCTATTCTGTAAATACGTGGCTGTATGTGAATAGTTTGAATACAAACAACAAGCTGAAGCATATCCTTGAGATTGAGGGCGTGCATTTTTCCACCCTGCTTGTTGCATTAGGGGCATTTAAGAACTCTCTTATTGTGAGGACACAGTATGCTGACCCGACGGAGGGATTTGAGAATCCTATGAGCAGTTATACTAGCGCGATTGTTGAGCGTGTGAAGAGGATTACGGGATATGCGAGAGATGGGTTTCAGAGTGGATCGGGCAGTGAACTGGGCAGCCCTTCTCTTCCTCCAGGCAGTCCTTCTCCCCCTCCTCCAGGCAGCCCTTCTCCCCCTCCTCCAGGCAGCCCTTCTCCTCCTCCTCCAGGCAGCCCTTCTGTAGGCAGTCCTCCTCCAGGCAGCCCTTCTCTAGGCAGTCCTCCTCCAGGCAGCCCTTCTCCAGGCAGCCCTCCTCCAGGCAGCCCTTCATCAGGCAGCCCTCCTCCAGGCAGTCGCCCTCCCCCCCCCCCCCCCCCCCCCCCCCCCGGCCCCGGCGCCAACCCC
>Ga0214921_10001265_pt1 | contig 43639 bp, 38 predicted proteins | sample LL1505_MetaG_FD_177992 | JGI IMG/M metagenome (GOLD analysis project Ga0214921, IMG submission 177992) | Freshwater microbial communities from Lake Lanier, Atlanta, Georgia, United States - LL-1505 | ecosystem: Environmental > Aquatic > Freshwater > Lake | place: USA: Georgia | collected...
ATCATATACACCGAATATGGGGGACCCATTAATCAACAACGAAGCAATTTGCGAAATGTTAAACCATGCAGAATTAGGTTGAGTTTTACTGCCAAGCACATTGCTTTTTAAGTCATAAGACACACCCAATGACTGAGATAAATTCACTAAAAATTGTTGAGAAATATTTGCCACTAGTTTAAATTTACAAAAAAGATACCCTTGAGCCTACCACAAGGGGTTTAATGAATAAATTGTTAAAACATTAATGTGTTTCCCGATATTAAGACTTATTTTGATTTTGACAATACAAATAAAACTTGTCAACTTTGCAATGATGGAAGGCCACTCAAAACATACACTAAGTGTGATGGTTGCCAAAAATTCTTCTGTTTAAAGCACAGGCCAATGTTTCAGCAACAATGGTTTTGTCCATTTTGTGAAGAAAATTTTAAAGCTTATTTAGCGCCTTTAAAACAATCTAATATCCAAGAATTTTTCAAAAAAATGTTTTGAATTACTTGTTTGTATTAACCAACCAATTAATATCGATTAAATTAAATCCTTTTAATGCACCAAAAGCTGCAACAATTGCGCCTAAAGCCCAAAGAAAAAATTTAAATTTATCAAATGTTTTTTGAAATTCAATTAAATTTTCTGTCTGAATGCCTAGCTGAGATGTAATCTGGCCAATTGTGTTTTTAGTTTCTTCGTTGTTTTTGTGAATTTGATCTGTTATTTTTTTAGAATATTCAATAAGTTCTTTAGCCATCCCAGATAATATTTCATCAGACTTTTCAGTTTCTGTGATTAAGAAATTTAATTTTGATTCGTAATCGGTCAACTTATTCTTAAACATTTCTATATCTCTTTGAAAGAGCGAATGTTGATTTGAATTGTCACTAGAATATCTGGTAAACTCAATCAAAAGCTCCTGAAATTTATGATTTAGCGCTTTATGTTCTTCTTCAAGCACGTTGCTTGAATTGTTTATTTTGTCTCTGATCGCGGCAGTTTGTTCAATAATCCTAACTAAAGCATTCGAAAATTCTACATATGCTTCGGTTTGCGCAGATATTCTTTCGGAAAGCGCTGATATATCTAAATTTCGTTCTTCTGTGATCATAGTAATGTTATTGCCTGAGCTAGCTTTTCTCTTGAATTGTGCAATTTGCGAATATCGCTTTCTATTACTTCGCAAAGTTTATAATCTTTGTGAAGTTGTTTTTTGTTGATCACAATTTCTTCTTGGTCATAATTGTGATCAGTATATAAATTGTTTGACAATAATATTTTGCCATTTTGTTCAATATAAGCTGGGTTACTTAATGAATCAAGTACCGACTGCAGTATTAATGTCACTTCTACGCTCACGAATACCTCCAAATATTCTATTATAATATTCTATAAATGACTGTTCGGTTTCCTCGTCTTCCATACAAATATATATTTTTTTGAGATGTTTAAATTCATGTTTTTGTGATATTGTAAAAATTGATGATAGTTGAGCCATTGAAATTAAAGAAATATCATGGGTGCCTTTGTCGCATGGAATAATAACTAATGATTCTATCTGGTTGTCATCTGCTAAAAGCAGAGTTTTTTTCATAGCGCTTACTACAGAAGATTCATTAACGAGATATGTTTCGCTTGCAATTACGGCCGCGATAATATGTTTTTGTTTTGTTTTCCAGGATTCAGAACATTTAAATAAATATGGATATCCAATTTTTGCCCGTTCTTTAATTGAATTAGAAAATAATTTTTGTGTCTCTCCTAGAGTCATTCTATTTAAAAGAGGGTCATCGATTTCAAAAAGGTCGTTAATGGGATATACTAATGCATCTGCCTTAACAAGATAGGCATTTTCCACTTGTTTTATGATGATTTTTAGATTGGATTCCGCGCTTGCTTGATGAAGTTTTTCTTTTATGAAGAAAGAACATTGGTTCAATAAACCCTTACAATTGTGTTGGATTTTAAATTCAGGCAAAACACATTGTGTTTTAATCAAACAATTTGATTCATTATAAAAAGGACACTGTAAATTGGACACCCTTCAGTTATACATTTTTTCCAAAAATCTGTTCCACTTCTTCGCCTAGGCCCATTTCGGTGGCAGCGTCTAAGCACTTACGATAACCTACAGGATCTGCATCCAAAATTGATTTTCCGTTATCTACTATGTTCTGGGTTTGTACCAATTCATTAATTTGTTTAAGGGCATTGGCATCTAATGGCTTGCCTGGATTATTTTGTTGCCATTCATCTTGCATTCTTTTTCTAAAATCCCCTTCTGATTGAAACGTAATTGGCGACCCGCCTTTTGCTGCTTTTATGAATTCTTCACAAGCCGGTATGCCAGCGAACATAGACATAGCTCTTTGAATTCCAATTATTTTTTCGGCACTGTCCCAAAGACCGCTGCCCACTTCTTTAGCTGTATCCCAGAATGATGCACTATACCTAACTAATTGATTGGTAAGATCATCAGCCATTTTATGAAACCCCAAATTTTCATAAAATTCTATTTCTTTTAATAATTTTTTAACTAATTTGCTATTATGTCTCATAAGTTAAAATACTCCCATATGGTTCCAAAAGAGTTTAGGTAATTATTGAGTGCATTTGCCGTAGAATAAGCAAGTTTTTCTTTTTGTTCTGGAGTCATGCTATTGAAATTATTGACATCATAGCCAACAGCTTGCTGTTTTACTATGCTGGCTATTTTGCTTATAGGATCGGCATTTCCTGCGGCATAAAGTGCAGGAAATAGTTTACCAAAAATCTCCTGATTAGTAAGTCCTGGTTTTAACATCAAATCAGGGCCGCCACCATTTATGGGTACATCGACTATTTTTCCGGCATTGGCAACACTTTCTGATTCTTTTTGCGGACCTGGCACAGGGCTATTTAGCGTATTCACATTTTCTGCGTTTCTGAGCAAAATGATGGCATCAATTGCCGCTTTTATAATTTTGCGGTTCATAATAATATTATTACACGTTTGAATGCAATATTACCTTTAAATCGTTGCAGACGTTGAAAACGAAGCAAATGTTTGAAGGTTTTCCATTTTATATGATTCTGGGGTTATTAGACAATCTTTATTTATTGTAAGTTTGCCCTTTACAACATTATGTTCATGAAGATTTAAGAAATTAAAACTTGCTACACTAAGTGATTCTTTTACATATGAATCAAGTGCCCGAGTTCCTGTGGCTGATTTATATGATTTTGATACCAGATCTTCCAAATAATCATCAGTAAATTCAAGATCATAACCAGACAAAGCGAATAATTCTTTTTGTTTTTTCAATGGTGAAACACTGGATTCAGTTAAAACTTTGAGCAAGTCGGCTTTGTCAAGTGGTTTTAGGGGTACAATGGTTGGAATTCTGCCCACAAATTCAGAGAGCATTCCGAATTCAATCAAAGAGTCAGAAAGCTGTTCTTTTGTAGCGAGAGAAAATATTTCATAAGATCTGAGTGCTTCATCAATTTCTTGATTTCTTGATTCATTGGTTTTTTTAAATCCCACAGCTCGATCTTTGAGTCCCATTTTTTTAGCCACTATCTCAGCAAGCCCATTAAAAGCCCCGCCGAAGAAAAATAACATTCTGTTTGTAGAAATATTGAAAGTGTTACCTGGCATTTCTCCAAATAATTGCCCAGGTACTTTGATTGTTTTCCCTTCAATTAACTTCAAGAAACTAGATTGTATCGCGCCGGAGAAAGAATTTTGTGTATTATTTTTGAAGCTAGAGCTAATTTTGTCCAATTCATCAATGAATACAATCCCTCTTTCAGAGAGCTCAAAATCCATATCCGTATCCAAGAGTAAATCATAAATTACAGAGTCAGCATCTGCGCCTTGATATCCAGCTGGGCTGTAATTTGTTGCATCACCCATTACGAAAGGAAGATTAAAGAAATTAGCTACAGATCTTGCAATTAACGTTTTTCCAGAACCAGATTTACCTAATAGCAACACATGATGTTTGTCAGATTGAGTGTTTCCTAATTCTTCGTTGAAAATTAATTTCAAATGATTAATCATAGCAACAGACACAGATCTTTTTGCATAATCTTGACCAATCACGGTTTTTGATAATTCATCATATAATTCTTTTGGAGTGTGATATTTAAAATCAAAAGACTCAATAGCATCTGGCGTCTCAACAATCGATTGCATTTTTGACATAGGAGCAAGTTGCAATATGCACTTCTTCAGTTCATCTTTTGAAAAAATTTCTGGCAAATTACCAATAAATGAAAGAAGTTTATGATCAATTTCAAGCTGACCTACTTGAATCCCCATTTGGAATGGTTTCGAGTGTGAATCGCAGAAATAGAGTGGTTCTCCGTTCAAATGGAAAACATATGATTTTGTTGCATCTACCGAAAGATTGCAACAAATGCAATTCGCTATAGAGAAATTATCTTTTTTCATAGTAATTTTTTTCTCAAAAGAATTTGAGTTGGTACATAGATATGTACGGCATAATATATCTAGTTAATCTGACGAATAACAAGGATTTGAGTTTTTTTTTAAAGTAATTATAAATATGTCGAATGATATCACAAACAACCGAGGCTTTGGCAATTGGGTATTTGAAATTTACAATCCAAATAAAGTTAAAGGTCCAATTGCTGGTTATTTAGTTATAACCAGAGATCATCATATTGTGTATGAAGATTCAAATCTCAGAAAAACTCTTTTAAATATACCATCGCAGAATGTGGCCTGGGTTGAATTAGAAAAAAAATAAAATGAATTTTGAGGAAAAACTAATACGATACATAGCTTCCAAGCTTATTCAAAGAAGATATTTTTTGAATAAAGGGGAGATGCCTGAGCCAAAAAAAATTATTTTTTTTATTCAGGCTGTATTAGACCAACTCAAAAAAAATCATAAACAATTAAAATATGTAAGATTGCATTCTGAACACGGCTGTATCACACCAATAATCAAAAAAGTGGTAGATTCATTGAAATTCCAATGAGTGGTGTATTTAAAATTTATTCTCAACTTATGGATAAAGATAAGAAAATCTTTGTTTCTTCCTGTTATGCAAAACAAAAAAATCTTTTTGGGTGTCCTAGGTTAATACTTAGTGGCAATCAAAAAATAACACAATCTGTGTTAAAAAAATTTTTCAATGAGAAAAACAAGTACAGATTGTATGATGAAAAATTTTTTCCATTAATAGAGTCTGATGATTTAACTTGTTTTAATCAATTAGGTTTAAATATCATCTTTGATATACCGCAGATTACATTTTTAGGACATGATGAATTATACGATATTTCTTCCGAAAATATCAGAAAAAAATTTAATTTATCAAAACGCCATTTTGAAAAAGAACGTTTTGTTTTATCAAATGCAAATCATTTTGGCGACAGGAACACAATATGTGAAAAAATTATATTTGAAAAATTAAAATCTTTATGGAGCTTTAAGTGGTCAAATCCTGGATCTTATTTAGGATTACATGACAGGTTTGATATAAATATAATAGATGACGCGCCTTGAATGTTTTTTGAATAAAGAGAATAAAAAAATAAGCTATCCAGAGCTAACGGTTATAGAGCCTTTATTTGGGATTCCTTTGAAAGCTTTGGCATTATTTACGCCAGAGATAAAATCTGGCGAACTTATAATCGTAGAATATTCAAATGTTCAAATAGAAAGAGTTTATAAAATAGAAAATGAAAATATTGAGCAGATTTATGGCAAACCCAACTTGGTGCCACAAAATGTTGTTTTAACAATTTCTTTTTTAGAAAAAAAGAAAAAAATTGAAGAGTACATTTCGAATCTTTATCGTTCTTTATCTGTTCATGACCTGATTGTTTTCAAGCATGATTTAAATGATTTTGAGAAAGAACTCATGAAATATTTTTTGTTATGCAAAACAGAAAATAAAATTAATAGTAAAAATTTGCGCAGTGTAGTTTTTAGAAATTGCAAAAACAATAAACTCGCTGAAACTATATGTTTATATTTAAAAAATAAACCATTTGACTATTTTATGCATGATGTTGCAACAATAAAAGTAAATTTTGAAAATTGGATTGTACAAATTGATTATGGATAATCAATTCTTTGCAGATCATGAATTATATTTAAATTTTCTAGAAATTTCAGAGAATGATATACCCATAAAGAATGATAAAGTTAACAAAGCGGAGTTGCTAAAACTTGTTGAGAAACAGTTTAGGGTTCTGACCAGAAAATATCATCCAGATTTTGGCGGAGATGAGCAGAATTTTAAATTTCTATTAAAAAGCAAGCACATATTTTTAGATACGGAAATTAATAATAATTTTTCTATAAATTTATTAGATGATAGAATTTCAGAATTTGACAAAAACACAATTGCCGCCATGGTTGGGGATCAGATTTTTGAATTGATTTCTTCCTGGAAAGATGTGCTTGAAATAAAACCTATTTTTAGACCATTTAAGGCTGATGATTGTTATGAGTGGATATTTAATACAAAAGAAGAAAGAACACAATTGTGTTTAAATGTTCAGAATTTATCCAATGAGTATGCTGAAATATCTAGTGCTACGCATGGAAACGAAAACTTAAACGTTCTTGTATGTGTTTTTGTTCCAAGCAAAAGGCTCACTGTGAGCACAATTCAGTACGACAATTCTGTCGAGCTTAAATTCAACGATAAAATTTTTCTTGAATCTTCTAATGCTAATAAGATTTCTCAATATTTATCTACGCCCGAAAACATAAAAAATGATTTACAAAAAGTTTTTGATGGAAATTTTATATCAAGAGAAAATGAAATTAAAGTTAAAAATACAACTTCTGCGCTAAAAGCTGATGCTAAAGTATTAAAATACTTAGAAGATATAAAACTTTTCTCTACAGTGCGAGATGAATCGGCGGCGGATTTTCTTGATAAGCTCTGAAAGGATTTATCGGGCCCAATTTGCAATTTGTTAAATAAGGGCAAAACAATGGCTAAATCTAAAAATATTTTTGTACTCGACACCTGCGTTCTACTTCATGACCCTAATTGCATTTATAAGTTCGAAGAGCACGATTTATTTATTCCGTTAGCTTGCATTGATGATCTAGATGAAATTAAAACGAGAAAAGATTCTACTGGATGGGCGGCGAGAGAGGTATTCAGAAACTTAGATAAATACGATATTCTACAAATCACAAAAGGTGTGGTTGTTAACGAATTTGGTGGTAAATTATATCTTTACAACAACGAGGCCCCTCTTCAAAGAGGCGAAAAGCCAGCAATTGTGAGAGTTAATTCGGATAATGCAATTATTGATGCCGCAATGTCATTAAAAGCAGAAAATACCAAAAGAAAAGTGATAATTGTTTCCAAAGATACTGGTTTGAGAGTGAGGGCTGTCAGCTGGGGATGTCTTGCAGAAAATTATCGAAATGATTTATTAGGTGACGACAAAACATTTGATGGATATCGAATAGTAGACATAGTATCTTTGGAAGATTGGGAATATCTAAATCAAAGAAAAACTTGTGATATTGATAAATTGGATTGCAAAGATGGCTTAAAAAATCTAAACCCCAACGAATTTATATGTTTTAAATTTGGCAATCAATCTGTATTTGCATGGTATAAAAATCGCGAAATTATTTTCTTAGATGAGAAAAAGAAAAAAGAAGCTTATATGGGAATTGTAGCCAAAAATATGGAGCAAAGGTTTGCTTTAGAAGCTTTGTCAGATGATAATATTCCTCTCGTGTGTTTGAATGGACCGGCGGGTTCAGGTAAAGCCCAGCCATTAAATTCACTTTTGCTCACACCAAATGGTTATATAAAGATGGGAGAAGTGAAGCTGGGAGACAAAATATGTGGAAGCGATGGCGAATTCCATAATGTTACCGGCGTATTCCCTCAAGGTACGAAAGATGTGGTGAAAATTATTTTCTCCGATGGCTCTGAAGTGGAATGTTGCAAAGAGCATTTGTGGAATACAAAAACTGATCTTGAAAGAAATGATAGAAAATTTAACCAAAACTACACCACAAAAACCACTGAAGAAATAATGAATAGTCTTTTAGCGCATGATGGAAGAAAAAATCATACAATTCCATTAATAAGTGCTGTGAAATTTGAACAAAAATATTTACCAATAAATCCCTATGTATTGGGTGTATTACTCGGTGGCGGGTCTATTAGTCAGCAATCAGTGGTAGTTTCAACTCAGGATATTGAAATTCTAGATTTGATAAAAGAACGGCTAGAAGAGCACTATGAAATTGAAAAAATCAAAAATTCAAATTGTGACTACAGAATTGTATGCGGTTCGGTTAAAGAAAATATTTTGTCAAATAAATTATCTGAATTGAAACTTAAAAATACCAAATTTATACCGCAAGAATATAAATTTGGATCAATAAATCAAAGATTAGAGGTTCTACAGGGGCTATTAGACACAGATGGGTACGTAAGCAAATCTGGAAGTATTTATTTTTATACCGTATCAGACCAGTTATCGTCAGATGTGATTGAAATTGTGAATTCACTTGGAGGGATTGTAAAATCCACAGTTAAATATCCAAAATGCACTTACAATGGCTTACAGAAAGATGGGCAAAAATGTAATGTTCTGTGCATTTCCCTTCCAGATGAATTTGTTCCATTTAAGCTTGAAAGAAAAATCAAACTTGTTAGAAACAGAGCAGAATATCCATTAACGAGATACATTTGTGATGTAATTGAAATAGGACAAAAAGAATGTCAATGCATTTCTGTTGACTCTCCTGATCATCTATATGTTACTGATGATTTTATATTAACCCATAATACACTTTGCGCTATCGCTGTTGGCTTAGAAAAAGTTAAAAATGGTCAATATGATCGTATTATTGTAATGAAGCCTCTTATTGCAGTAGGTGGGAAAGACATTGGATTTTTGCCCGGTTCAAAATTTGAAAAAATATCTGCTTGGCTGGGTCCATTCAAAGACAATATCATTCAACTTACATCTTTCAATGACTATGATAAAGGTGGCAAGTTTGGCGGAAATAACTTCGAAGAAATGGTGGAAGACGGCACTATTGAAGTGGAAGCTATGGCTTTTATTCAAGGCCGATCTATACCAAATTCATATATAATATTGGATGAGTGTTTAGTTGCTGACTCTTTAATATATACTGGTAATGGAAAATTAATTAAAATTCAAGATATTGTTGATGGAGAGTATGTTAATAGCTGGAACACATCCAGTAATATATTTGAGAATAATCAAATATCCAATAAATTCAACCGAACTTCTGACACTATCATTAGGCTAAGCACTTCTCGTGGAGTTATCGAATGTTCACCTACTCACAAAATGTGGGTTTATGAAAATGGTTCTTCTTTAATTAAAAAAGAAGTAGCTAAAATCAATTTAGATGATTTAATTCCATGCATTAATGAAACAGAACATTATGTCGAGAATGATCTTTCTGATTCTGAGGCCACATTGCTTGCTATGATATTGGCTGGCGGACACATTACTAAAAGTAGTAATGCAATAAAAATTGATATGTCCAAAGACCAAGAGTGGCTAAAGGAATCATTTTTGTATGCAATTGATGGAAATTTTTCAAAATTTACTATTGACATCAAGATAAATGCAAAGAAAAATATGATTGCAAAAATTAATAACCCTTCTGAGATCAAACTCTTTATTAAAAAGCATAATCTCAATTGTGGGAAGAAAACATATAAAAATGAGGTACCAGACATGATCTGGAATGCACCAATTTCTTCGGTTAAAAAATTTATACAGGCATGTTTTGATTACAAAGGTGATGTACAAATTCAAGAACAATCAAATAATGCGCCTCAATGCGTTGTCAGTTTTGTTACTTGCAGTAAAGTGTTTGCATATCAAATGCAAGGGTTATTGCTGAAATTTGGAATTGAATCAACTATCTATGATATCCCTCAAGGCGATAATCATAACTCATGTTATAAAGTGAGTATTGTTGGGGGGTATATGTGCAAAAAATACGGGCAAAAAATTGGATTTTCAATACAAAGTAATCAAAATCAATTAGAATATATATATGATTTTGATTACAATTGCCCTAATATTTATCCAAAAGTTATTGCATTGGATCTATATAATTCTCTTGTAGATAATGGAAGGTTAGAGGACAAAAATCATTATTTTAAATCTGACATGATTAATGATCTTGGTGGGGATAAAATTGATCTCAATGATGGCCCTGGAATATCACACAATACGCTTCAAAAAGTTCAATTAATTGCAGATAAATTAAATTATGCACTCAAAAATGTAGTAGCGTGTTCAAAAATTAATAGCATAACGTTGCTTGAAGAGCCCGCTGAGGTTTTTGACTTTGAAGTGGCAAATAATCATACTTTTATTGTCAATGGGTTGGTTTCATCTAATTGCGAAAATGTTTCACCAAAAGAAGCACGAATGGTGGTAGAAAGATGTGGCAAAAACTCTAAAGTGGTGTTATTGGGTGATATGTCTCAGATTGAAAATCCATATTTAGATAAACAAAGCTGTGGTCTTGCTCATGCTATAAATGGAGGAAAAGCACATGAAGTGGCTGCTTCGGTAGCGATGCATAAAGTTGAAAGATCAGCTCTTTCGGCGGCTGCATCGCAAATTTTTAATGTTAAGAAATGACAAATCAAGTACCAATACCACAGAATACAAAATTATATCAAGTGGTAAATGGGGCAATTGTATCGCCTAGAATTTCTACTAATTCTATTGTATGCAATTGCTCCGCATCTAGCTATAGCGATTTGAAGAACAATCAATGGCTCTATCAAGTTTATAATCAAAATGTTCCTGTAATTCATCTTTATTATAATGATAAAAGTCTTTCTATTTTTAGACCCAATTTAATTAGCTATTATTCTTTTGATGGCACTGATCCATCAAACAACAATCTTACTACAGGTTTGACTTATCGTTTCTTAAATTTGAGTAGTCCTTCAATTCAATTTTTGCCCTTAGTTTCATTGATATACACAACAAATATAACAATCACAAACAATGTAATTAGTAATATAACCACTGCTCTGCAAATTGGAAATTATTTATTTCTTGCAAACCAAACATCTACCGCGCAAAATGGAATTTATCGCGTGATATCAATAAATGGAAGCAATATCACTGTTTATTTAGATAGCAGGTTTAATACAATTTTAACAAACACTACGCAAAACATTCTAACCAGGATAGCTGTTTCTAGTTCTGATCTTTCTTCTGCAAACTATTATGGTATATATTACAATGGTGCAAGTTATGACATATATTCTCAAACAAATGAAATATTTTTAGGATTTGTGGATTACGGGATAACACAGACTGTTGATTTAACTGGGAATTATTTACCAATTTCAATATTTAATTCACAATCGATCACTCCTCAGATTGGCCAAAAAATTGCTTTAAATATATCAAGTGGTGGATATACATCTGGCATCTATGAAATTTATAAATTAGCAAACAATCTTGTATATTTTCAGCCCGTTTATTCAACATTTGTATTTTATCAACAATTTATTAAAGTGGCATTAGATTTAAATACATTAACTTCAGCTGTTTGGCTTATCACTAATAAAATCAATCAAACCCTATATGGTAGTTGTCGTTTTTCTTTTTCAACAATGAGTATAACTCAATCGATATTAAGCGATCCATCACTTTGGGCAACGCAAATAGGCCTCGCAAATGATACAATAATTGGATGGCCTTTGTATTTAAACTCCACGGCAAATCCTTATATATCTAACTCTGACACTTTCATCACTACAGTGCAAGTTCCCACTTGGGTTAGCAATAGCTCAGAATTAATCGGCTTATCATTGAATATATATTATGGAGGTAATTAAATGGCATACGGATTTCAATTAAGAAAGGCAACCGACAATACAGCCATTGATCAAAATTTGACTTTATATGGCTCGGCGAGAAATGGTATTTCAACATCAGATCCATATTATTTTGAAACAATTAATTTCACTGGAAATTTAATTTATTTATCTATGGATAATCTTGCTGATTATTTACCTTCATCAAATTTATACTCAGCAAATACCAACTTTGATCTTATTAATCAGAATTTCATTCCAAAAGTTAGAAATCTTTCAAAGCCCACAATTGTAAAAATTTGTGATGTAGATTCTTATGAAACATCCAACACCAATAAAATTATTATTTCTTCTGGTTTAAAAGTGGGCTCTCAAATTTTATCAAATTACTCAAGCCCTTCTACTTTGCAAACTGTCATCGCCTTAAATATCACTCAATATGCCACAAGCAAATTGAACACAATTGTAAATTCAAACTATATTCAACAAGATAATTTTGCATATGTTAAATATTATGATTCATTAAATAATTTTTATAAATATTTCCTACTATCTTTCAATAGTGGGTCTGCAAATTGGATTGAAATACCAGACGAATCATTTTACAATTATGTAGATTTTTACATCACTATTTCCACGCCATTTAATGGAGTATCTTTAAATATTGCGCTATTTCAAAATATCACAATCTCAAGAAATCAAACTATTCTAATTAATTGTCAAACAAATGATTCGCTATCAGGATTATATACAATCGACAACATCACTTCCACGGTATTTTTGAAAAAAGGCAATTTATTTTTCAATTATATTGGGCAAACGTTTTTCTGTGATACCAATATAGATTTCTCATCTAGCACAAATAGGGTAAGTTGTTGCTACTATGTTCCATATACATACGGCAATACATCTGAGGTTTTTTCTAAAAACCTCAATCTCACTAAATTTATTAATTCCATATCGAGCGCATCTAATTATCTTCCCCTGATTTGTGATTCAATTGACAGTAATAATAGTTTTATTTCTTCGTCCACTTTCCTAATACCAACAAATAAGGCAATTAATTTGTCAAAGTTTTCAGATCAATTTATTATTGCTATGGGCGTGGGTACTTATTTAAATGATGGAACATTTTTTTCTGGAAGTTTTAATATACAAATCAACGAAGGATTTTAACAATTATGTTAAGAATTTATAATTATGCAAGAAAAAGAAATTTTAGATGCATTGGAGTCAGTTACACAAAGTTTTTATTCAAATGAAGAAAAAGCTTTAATTTTTGCGCATATATTAGATGAAAAAACAAATATTAAAACCGCGAAAAGTTTAAACAACCTTGTGTTAGAAAAAATTGCCGAGCACAGCAAGGGCAATTTTAAAGAAGCACAAAACACAGCACCTAAAATGTTCCAAGATTTTAGTGAAGTGGAAGCATATCCAAAGCCATTTGAAATGATTAACAAAAAAGAAATTGATGCTTTTTTGGATAAAATGGTTTCAGATAAATTTGAAGGCGATTTTTTCGATGACACATTTGAATTTCTTCACCCAGTTGAAGCTATGGAAGCCGAGGGTGTGGGCAGACATAGATCAGATTTTAATGTGAGCAATATAGCGTGATGAGATTAGCCCAATTTCCAGGAATGCCAGCTATGCCTATGGCTGAACCTGCTGCCGCAGGAGGAGAAGGTGCGCCATCAGGCCCTGCATTTAAAATTATTTATTCACCATTGGATTCTTTGGGGAAAATTTTGGCAGATCTTGATTTTAAAACTTTTCTTGAAAATAATTTTGGTACTGATTCAGATGAATTAGCGCATAAAATTTGGGTAATGTATGGTGGATCTGAAGATGAATTAGAACCAGGCAAAAAAGGTGAAAGAAAAGATTCTCCATCTTCAAATGATGTTACACAACAAAGTCAAGCTCAAGAAGAAGAATACAACCGCACAAGAAAATCAAGATGGAAAAGATTGCCTGAAGGTGTAAGCATAGAAGAGATCACCGATCCACAGACTATTGCTATTGCTATAACAAATGGTTTTGCAACCCTTACAAAGATGAATTCTAAACCAGCGCAAGCCGGTTCTACAATAAATTTGATTCGTATAGCAGAAGTGGCAGAATTAAATAAAGATTTTAGATTTGCTGACAAAATTGATAACTACCTCAAATGTTTACTCATTTAACAAGACAAGTTTTCCTTACTGGTGTTTTGTCACCCCCAATTTTGGTCAATGGATCAGATCCAATCAAAACATCAGAATATAATATTCAAATGAATCAAGAAATTGATTTAAATATGTTTTACATGCAAGGTGGTCCTGGTGCAAGTGTAGCAAATTTCAAGGGAAAGAAAATTAATGGGAGCATGTCTTTCTTTTTGAGAATAAATGAATCTAATTCTTTGGAATCAGGTGTAAAAGATATTATAAATTCTAGCCAAAATTATAATTCTACAATCTCGCTCACTACGGTTCTTTTGCCATATAACTCAAATATTACTGCAGAGGGCAATCCGTATGTCATAAGTACAAATAATTTTGTTTTTGATACATGTTTAGTCAAATCTGTCACTATATCGGCTAAAGACAGTAATGAGGTGGAGGTTCGCGCTGAAATTTTAGGCCAGAACGACACTGAGAATGTCACTCCGCTCCCTAACCCTCAGGATGGCTATTCATTATATAGAAAATTAAATTGGTATGACTGCCAATTTTATAATAATGGATCACAATTGGAGACTTTAAAAGAATTTGAATTAAAAATAGAAAAAGATATTGACCAAAAATATTTTTTGTTTCCTTATAGCGCTCCAACAAGATATGATCGACCTTATTCTAGTGGAGTGAAATCTGTAACAGTTTCTTTTAAATATGTTGAACAAGTTACAAATATTTTTGATGTGTTTTCGTATTCTTTGGGCGGATATGATATGTCGGCGGGATTATCTGGAAATTTTGGCCCGATTTCATTTACCATCCCAGATGTTTTATTAAGAATTTCTACACAATCTTTGCCTTCTGGTCAAATTCTCAGAACAACTGAGGGCTTTTATCAAATGAATCCATTAACACCAGATACTAATAACTTTTTATTAAATGTTCCTTAAAGAGGCGCATATGGCAATTATTAATAAATATATATCATGCCTTTAAATAATTTTTTCTATGGTATATACAATATTGCTTCCTTAAATAGTATAGGGAGCACACCACAACCTTATATCATTAAAAATTTAACCGTAAACGATACTATGGATTCAAAGGCAGAATTTTATATGCAGGGCACTCTGCTTCCTAAGATTTTAAATATTGGCCACACTAAAGAATCATTCACTGTAGAATCTCCGATTCTAGTATCGACATCATCTGTGAATAGTAGCAACGCATTAAAGGATGGAAGGCAATTGTTATTTGATTTCGTGAACTACAAATACGGGACCACTGTGGGCCAAATTAATTACGCAGGCAACGCATTTAATAGTTTACCTATGATTGAAAGTATCACTATTAATATTGGCGTAGATGAATCTAATGTGAACATGAGCTTGCTTTCGGATGGTGATCCGAATAACTCATACAATATATATAATATTAAAAAAGGTACTAGCGGGCTTGTAACAAGTGTAGGCTTAAACAATAATGCAAGAGTGGCAAAAAATTGGGATTTTTACGTAAATCTCGGCGGAATTTTATATTTTGTTGAAAACGCAAGGATAACATTGAAGGCAGCATCTTCTGAAAAAAATTTCTTAGGCGCTTATCCATTTGTTTATAATCAAGTTCCTGCCGATGGGCTAAATAACGGTGTTTACACTCCGCCAGATACTACATATAGCAATTGGCAATTCCCATTTATTGCACAGGGCGGAATAACAATTGAAGCAAGTGGCAAGGCATCTATATCAATTGATGCAAATAATGATTCAATCAATTTTGTTAATCCTGTTTCGCCCCCAAATTCATACCCAATAACTTCACGGGCGGGTTTACTTGCGGCCGCGAATGTTACACTTCAAGATGCTGGCGTGTTCACTCCAGGAGCAGGTTCATTCCAGGTTTGGCTGGCTAATGCTAATTCTGCACCAATTCAAATGATACCCAACGCACTAACAATAACAAACGCTATCGTAACAAAGAAAAATGCATCATTCGGGCCACAAAATATGGAAGTGGATTTCAGCTTACTCGCTTATGTGTAATCTTCAAAATTAGACATAAAACCATCTTCATCAAATTTATCCAGCTGTTTGTAAACAAAATCCGCAACAAACATTTCGCACCCTGATAAAGATTGTAGAATTAAAGCATCGCCTAATCCACAAACGTTATAAATATCTTGTTTTTCATGAGACCAATGCAATCTACAATAGAATACATCACCATATTTTGCTTCAATTATTACTCGCTGTAATTTACAGCCAACAGTTTTCTTAAACTGCAACAAAATTTGGTGAATTATGTTTATGTGAGGGTTTTCGGCACAACCGGAATCCACGAAAGTGAGCATGGTTCCATCATACGAATTTAGTTTTAATCCATATATTTCTTCATTGATATTTAGCCCAACAACATAATCTGAATTTTCATCAAGAATTATTTTCTCAAGATTACATTCTATTAATTCAAAAGGCTCTGTATTTCTATTCATTTTTACATTTGGGACAAGTATCACAAAGTTTGTGATTTATTAGATGGCCCACTCCAATTAAAGCAGCTCCTAAGGTGATAATATATTCATTTGATTGCACAAAAGTATGTGCTATAAAGTTCAATAATAGAAGAATGGACCCTGATATGAAAAGTGCAGGCACTAATAGTTGCTTATGCTTTTTGAAATTTAATGTAACAGCAAGAATAGAGTTCAGCACTGCAAAGATGATCATTAGTGTTTCTGTCAAAGGTGCTTTCATAAAAGCAAGAAATGCCACAAATGGGATTGTTGCCAAGATAATTGGCAAAATCAAACAATGGACAAGGCATGTCATTGAAAGAATCATGCCTGCTTTATCTATTTTTTCAGAAAAGCCTGATTTGTTTATCATCTTTAATTTTATACGAAAATCTATGGATTTCGTTCGGGTAGCCGTGTTCTTTTACATGATTAATATAATCCGTTCCATAACCTTTATTCACCTCTAAATTCCAATGGGGATATTTGCGGGCCAAATTGATCATATGTCGATCTCTATGAGTTTTCGCAATGATGGAGGCGCAAGCAATTGAAAAAGATTTTGAATCACCTTTTTCAAAAGATAAAAATCCATTGTAATTCTTCATAATGTTTCCATCTACAAGATTGATTACATTTTTGTATTTACTTTCAGCAAAATCTTTCAAAGATAAAAATGCCGAAATATTAATTTGTTGAACTCCAATTGTGTCGATTTCTGAATTTTCGTACTCTACTATTTTATAAAATAATGCATTTTCTTTAATTTCTTTTTCAAATTCTTCTAATTGTGTATGAGTGAGCTTTTTAGAATCGTTTATTTTTGGATTATTGTAGTCATCGGGTAGTATTACGCAAGCCGCCACAAGGCTGGAAACCATCGACCCGCGACCAGTTTCATCCATTCCCACAACATAATCCGCTTTATGTTTGGATTTTATTTCTAAATCAAAATCTTTAAGCATCAAGTGATTGTATGAATATTTTAAGATTTTCTATTGAATCTTTCACAGAATCATAAATTTCCTGATATTCATCTCCTTTTCCATCGCTAATACTTCTGTAAAATGCTTTGGTTCGCGCTTGCTCTTTGAGCTTCTCTAGTTCTATATGTTCCGCAACAATCTTGTCTTCATCAGCATTTGCCTCAATTATATCCAAAGCTTTATTTGCTTCGCTAGTGGTAAGCGATTTAAGTGTGACATTTGATTGCAGGCCTGAAATTTTATCAAATGCCGATACCGTTACCAAGCCAGATGAATCTATATCAAACTTTACAACAATTTTAGTTTGTCCTTTTGGCCTTTTTTCAAAACCAGATAATTCGAATTCTCCAAGGAATTCATTATCTGTCGCCAAAGGTCTTTCTCCTTGATAGATCTTAATCAACACATAATCTTGGTTGTCTTCAGAGGTAATAAAATCCTCACTACTGCTTACTGGAATACTTGCATTTCTTGGAATAATTTTATGAAGTAAGCCACCTTTAGTCTCAATTCCTAGAGACAGTGGAGTAACATCAATCAGCACAGAAGAATTCATGGACTTTTCTTGAAGAGAATATGCCAGATTAGCTGCGCCTGCAGCTACAGTAAGATCTGGATCAATATCATGATATATTTTTGTGTGGAAATTTTCTTTGACATATTCTCTTACATAACGAGATTTTGTGCTGCCTCCTACAAGAATAATTTTATCCAATTGTGATATTTTTTTTCCGGCATCATTCAATGCATTTAATACATGCGATTTTGTTTTAGCGAGAAGAATTTTAATCATTTTAGAATATTCGCATGAAGTAATTTCAAAAACATGATGAAATATTTTGTTATCTAATGTTCCGCAATATTTCATTTGTTTTCTTACAGTATCTTTATAATTTAATTTTAATTTTATTTCTTCAGCAAATTTCTTTAATCTTACTTCAAAATCTTTAAAAGGCTTAAATCTCTCGGGCAAATTTTTTCGGAATGATTCAATAATAAAATTATCAAAATCATCTCCACCCAATCTTGTATCACCAGATGTACTTAGAACCTGATAAACACTATCGTCAGATAATTGTAATAATGTGACATCAAATGTGCCACCCCCAAGATCATAAACTAAAACCAATTCATTAAGCTTTGTGTCTTCCCCATAAGCTAACGCTGCGGCTGTGGGCTCATTAATAATTCTAAGAACATTTAATCCTGCATTTTCTGCTGCTTTTTTTGTTTCCACCCTTTGGTTTTGGTTGAAATATGCGGGCACTGTAATAACAATTCCTTCTATTTTTTCGCCCGTATTATTCTCGGTAATCTGCCTCAAATATCTTAAAATATATTCGGCCACACAAGTGGGATTTACGCCTTCAAGAAGTTCAATGTCTTGGCCAATAAATCTTTTTGAAGAACGAATCGTTATATCAGGGTATTCTTCTTCTTTTTCAATAGCGTCTCTTCCAACATATACACCATCCGCAAAACAAACAACAGAAGGTATCAGATTGTGTCCAGATTCATCTTTTACAAACTTAAAAACACCATCTTTGTAAGACACTACCGAATTTGTAGTTCCTAAATCCAAACCTGCATACATATCTCCTATTGTACATTTTCTGGCAAATCTGCAGCGCCTGGATAATATCCATCAAACAAATTAAACAAAGGATTATCATCAGAGAATAATTCTTGCCTGAAAACTTCTCTGTCTTTTTCTGTAAATATTGTGATTTTATTTTGTGGTGTTTCTCTGACAGGAAGATTTTCTTTATAATCGTGAACCATATTTATCATTTGCGCCACCATAAATCTATCTCGACAAGATGAACATTTCATTATGGCAAATACTTCAAGCTCAGATTTGGGTAACCAACCTAAGTGACAATCTTTAAAAAATTCAGCACGACATGTGCGGTTAGGACATTTTGCTGGGGCTCCAAATACAACAGACTTAAACATAAGTTCCTTTACTACTGTTATATTTAAGCATCTTCACTTGAAATTCCGGCTCGGTTTTATATGCTTTAGCCCTTGAATAATAATGATTCCTTAGATTTTTTTCTTTGTGTTTGAAATCAAAAACTATGCAGTTGTTCTTCCCCGGTGCTTTTCTAAGCACTCTTCCTACTTGCTGAATTACTGTATTGAAAGTACCTGTTGAGCCAGCCAAAATTAAACTGCTAATTTTGGGAGCATCAATACCCGTGTTAGCCCATTGTGTCGCAACAAGTATAATTTCATTATTTTCGCATCGGTTTAATTGATATTTGCGATAATCCATTTCTTCATCCGAAATAGGTTTGTCATCTCCACCATCCCCTCCTGGTACGAATAGACAATCTTCAATCATATTTTGTAATATTTCGCCATGCTCAAGCCTTTCCACGAGAATTAATGTGGGCCTCCCCTGTCGCTTCATTGCTTCCGCAAGTGATTTTATTAAAGTATTTTTCTGTTCATTCAAAACAATGGCATTTTTGTATGTTTCCTGATAAGAGGCAGAAGTTTTATCAATATGATCCAAATCGATTGAATAAATATATGGTTTCACCAAAAAACCTCTTTGAATTAATTCAGATGCTGAAACCCTGTGTATTATAGACCCTGTAGCCCCGAACATTCTTAGGTCCTGATTATCCATTCTTTGCGGAGTGGCGGATAACCCGCATTTGTAATATGCTTTATTTGCTTTCAAAGAAATGTTTTCAATCACTTCGGCGGCCAAATGGGTTTCATCAATAATTAATAATTGACAATTTGAAACAAGATCTCTTATTTTTGATTTATTTGAAATAAATTTCTGCTTGTTCTCTATTTTTTTCTCTATTTCTTTTATTTTCTTTGAAATGCCTTTTAATTTATTAGATGGAGAATTTGCATAATCTACCTGTAAAATATTCAATTGCTTTTGAAGGCTAGGCAAAGAAACTTTATCTTCTTCAATATCAACAACTTTTTTCTTTGATTCTGAATATTTTTGATTATAAGCTGTGAGAATTGTGTGATAGGTGGCTACATTTACACCCTCTGCGATAATCTTGCATACACCTCCGCCAATTTCTCCTACTCCAAACTCTTCAATTAAAGGTTTTAAAGATTGTTTGAACTCTGCCACTGTTTGTTTCAAAAGAGAAACAGATGGTACAATAAATATTACAGGATATACTGAAAGTTCAGAAATAATCCCACATGAACTTTTTGTCTTTCCTGCGCCAGTACACATGGCTAAAATACCGCGAGTTTTTTCTTTAATGGCCTGAATTGCCTTTTCCTGATAATCTCTAAATTTATGCTCACCTAGATCAACTATACAATTTTTTGAAATTTCAGGCAATTTCCTATTATCTGTAATTTTGAAATCTATTTTTGATTCTTTTAATTTACTAGATATTACAGAAAGAAGACCGCTGGGAAATGTACATGTCTTTTTACTGAAAAGAGAAATTTTTCCATTCCAACTGCCACTTTGGTATTTATCAGACCATTCCGCTGAAGGAACAACATAAGAGCATTGCTCGTTGATAAATTCAATTTCTTGTTTCTCAGCATGCAATACTCTTATAGCGTCGTTATTATAGATTAGCTCTAACACAATATATTTGACGAAATATAAACTAAAATGTTACATGCGTTTAAACTCTTACCGCAATTTCATCTTCATCTACTTCATCTAGATTAATTGTAATATCCGCCTCTTTCGTGAGAGGAACGTCCAATACATCTTTAATGAGCACATCGTTGCTCCATGTAAGGTTTGGTTCGTTGTTTGTAATAGGTGTGTTTTTATCTACCATTTCTTCGATAGATCCTTTTGCGCGTTTGATCATTGCCATATTAATTCTCCTTGTCCTTCGTTATTCTAAAAGATACGATGTAATCACCCTGTCTGCTATTATCTGCGCTTTTAAGACCTTTTCTTGGAAAACTAATTGATTTATCAGAGCTTTCTAGGTCTTTGAGATTATAGGACAACATTTCTACATCAAATCTATTTAGATTTACTATAGAATTATTATACCAATCTTTTAATGTAATATTGGCTTTATAACTGACATTTCCTTCTCTATCAATATTAAACACACCAGATTGTGGCTGAAGTGTAATATTGAGGTTCCCTGGGGGAAGATTAATTTGCTCTTTGTTTCCTTTGCCATGTACAGCAAGCGTGGAATATATCGGGCAATTTTCTGGGATTTTGAGCTCAATCTCTTCATTGATTGTTTTAATCCCTCCAGAACATTGATTGCACAATTGTGTGAAAGTTTTGCCCTTACCATCGCAAACGGTACATGGTACCGTTTGTTGCATGATCATAAATCCTTGTTGCACTTGCCTTATTTGCGCACCTTGGCCATGACAAGTATGACATATCTTAGAATCATGCCCGCCTTCACCTTGGCATGCATCACAAGCTATATTTTTAGGGAAATTTATTTTCTTAACACATCCTAGCAATAAATCTCTTAATGATAGCTTTATTGATGCATCAATGTCTGAGTTTACCACCTTTTGCCTTCTTTGCTGACCTCCTCCGAAAAATTGATCAAAGAAAGAACTAGGATCAAATCCACCCATGCCTTCAAATGGGTTAAAACCTCCATTTTGTGGGCCGTGGGGGTTGCCAAATCTATCATAGTTGGATCTTTTCTCGGGATCGGAAAGTACAGTGTAAGCTTCTGATAATTCCTTGAACTTATTTTCAGCTTCATTGTCACCAGGATTTACATCAGGGTGATATTCTTTGGCCAATCTACGATAGGCCTTTTTGATGTCCTCCTCCGTAGCGGATCTTTCTATTCCTAAAATTGCGTAATAATCCATCATACTTATTGTACGGTTTTTTTGAGTTCTTTTAAAATTAAATTATATGGATAATCGTTTTCTATTCCAGCCTCGTATATTCTTTCGATTCCATCTTTGGCTCCAAAATTGTCAAGAACAAATTTTAATGTTGGGTGCCACGATTTGTGCCCTTTAATGATTCTTTCTGGCGGGACATCCACAAATTGATATTGGTCTCCGTGGATATTCTTTGGGTCTTCTAGAAATTCTACAACAGGTTTGCCTTCAATGTAATAGGGATTAGACCAAATTGCTTTAGGATCTCCAAATTGCCAGGACCTGGACTTATCCACTTTAATGCCATCTCTTAGAATTTTCTCCAATGTTTCGTCGGAGTCAGTGTAATGATATCTTGTTACAAGGTTATTTTGTTCACTTGCATATTTGCCTTTTGGTACACGCAACATGTTCTCGGATATGCTATAATCTTTTCCTTTATTCTCTGTGAAATCAAATCTTTTGTAGAATTTTTTAAGCCTACCCGAAGATGTGGTGCCTACATAATTATCTTTTACCGCAGTAGTAAGTACGAGCCTCATTTTGTTTTTGTCTGCAAATGCAATAATTTCTTGCATAATGTTTGTGCCGATTCCTTTTTTGCGGTTTTCTTTTGGTACCACCAAATTGTCTAATTTGAGGTCACCATTCGATTTGAGGTAAAGCCTTACACTTGCATTATATTTTTCAGATAAATAATTTGAAAAATTTGTTATTTCTTGTTGTTGCCCGGAATATTCTTCTTGAGAAAATTTATACCACATGTTGCGCCTAAAGTAAAGAAAGTATTTTGTTAGATGGACATAAGACGTTCTCGCCTATACCTAAATTTGCGAGCGCTCCAGTTACTCCAATAACAGACCCAATAACCAAGCCATCAGTAGTAACGCACATGCCACCACTCACGCCTTGTAAAATCTTTGCATCAACAAATATCACATCATTCCATGCCGGAGAAGGGGCTGAGCCTCCCATTGATTGATGGAAATTTGAAATTCTCCCTACACTAACAGTGTCGTGCCAACCTTCGGGAGCGCCAATTACTGCTACAGTTTCGCCTAATTCTAAAGTGTCTGAATTAGCCAGCGCCACTGAAGATATGCCAGAGTAATCTCCTTGAATTTTTAATATTGATGCATCAATATTAGGGTCTGTTTTAAAAACTTTAGCAGAATAAAGTATTTTCTGATCGAATGTTAAATTTATTTCACCAAAATCTTGTAATTCTGGAGGAGCAACATGACTAGCAGTGACAACATAACCATTCCCAATATGAAATCCGCTTCCAGACCAAGATTTTTTTCTAGTTTTTACATAAATTGAACAAGAAGCCGGTACAGAATCTTGAATCACTTGTTGTATTTTGTCTGAAACTTTATCTGGCATTTTACTCCCATTTCATATTACAAAATTCTGGAACAGCGATATCGTACTGACCTGGCGCGACAATTCTGTGTGTTGTATCCTTTGAGCCCAAGTCTTGCAAAATTTTAATCATTTCTTTGTAATTAATTTCAGATTGTCTTCCAATTGATTTTTTCCAAGATACAATCAAAGATACAATTCCTGAAATACATGGCGCAGCCATGCTTGTGCCGTCCAAATTAATATACTGATTGTTGCCCCAGGTGGAATAAATATGCACTCCTGGTGCTGCTGTATCTAGCTCTGGACCGCGAGAAGAAAATCTTGCCATTGAACCATCGTTTTGAACTGCAGCTACAGCGATTGTTTCGTCGTATTTTGCTGGATAATTAACTGCGCCTCCGTCGTTGCCAGCTGCACAAACAATGATTTTGCCTTGATTAACTATGTCTTTAATCACTTGATGTAAGCTATCATCACTCGGCACTATGCTTGCTCCTAATGACATATTAACTACATCCACGTCAATATTCCTGACAATTTCTAATCCTTGTCTGACATAATCATAAGAACCGCTACCAGAATTATCTAAAACTTTTATTGGTACCAATTTTGCCATTGGCGCTATACCTGTCACGCCAAATGAATCTGAATTAGAATTGGCCGCGATTATTCCTGCAACATGAACTGCATGAAAATTGCCATGATCCAAATAGTCATTATTTCCTGTGGCATCATACCCTTGAACAAAATTTCCAATTAAGTCTTTATGAGGGAACCACCCAGTGTCAAGTATGGCGACCTTAACATTTTCTCCTTTGCTGTGTTTCCAAGCTTCTTCCACTTCAACAAAACCCAAACCCCAGTTTTGTTCCTGGGATAAGACCGATACGATATTGATAATTTTGTCTCGTAAATCAGGTATAAAAGTTATTTTTTCTGACATAATTATATATTTGCGAAAAAACAATCTTACCCCTTTTTAAGAATTTGTTTTAATAAAACTCCTACATCTTCAAATATTTTTCCAACTTTTATATTGGGGAGCGGGAAAACCCCATCCCCTTGTGGGTGGGGAGCTTCACTAGTTGTAAAAATATGGTGAAAAATTCAAATTTTGAACTAAGAAGCGCCCGAGGTCCACAAAGCACGGAATAATCTTGTGCGGCTTCCCGGCATTGCATATTCTGGTACAGATATAGATCCCATTGTTGGCCTTTTCGCAATTGGAAGTTTTTTAAGCAATTCATTAAATTCTTCTTGATACATTTTTGCTGTATCTTTTAAGCTGTTGATTGCATCAAAGCCACCTTGTTCTGGGTCTTGCACAAGTAATCTTCTTTCTCTCGAATTTAATCCCACCAAAAGCTGTCTTAAAAGGTAATAAGTGGCACCAGATACAAGAGCTTGATCATACCAGAATGGCGTGGAGGCCACGCTATAAATCTTATTCAAACCCGGTTGTGCATTAATCGCTTGAAGAGCTAAGTAAAGAGCATTGTTTATTTGGGCATTAGTAAAAAGTTTAACATAATATGTAACTAAAATTACATCATATTCTTGTATGCTTACTGGATTGCCATAGTTGTCATAGAAGTAAAGCTTTCCTTCGTTAGTAAATCTATAAAATAAACCATTTGGATAATTATTGTTTGTTGTGGATATATCAAATGGATCGCTATTGGATTGGTCCAATGTTGAGTAAATAGGAGAATACGGGTCTAAAACATACATGGACGATCTTTGTCCTTGATTTGTGCTTACACTAATTCTAACCTGTGGTGCGGGATCAGTGACGATATCTCCATGAGCTAATGTGGCGGATTGGCGCGAAAAGCCAAATAAAAGTTCTTCATCGTAAATTGGCACTCGAAGCAAAGAATTCAATTCATACAAAACGCTAGATTTAATTAAAAGCTCATCGCCAGAAATTGGTGGAATTGAGAATACAGTGGAATAATTAGCTGTGGACTGTTTGATGTAATATACCGTTTCAGGGCCTCCATTTGGATCTATATACTCGGTGAGCGGGGCTTCCAGCATCCCTAAATAGTTAAGCTGAGTGGGAAAATATGTAAGCCGATCATTGTAATCACCAATAATTAAATTGTAATTTTGATCTTCCACGATACATGAAGGATTGTTAAATTGAAGATAAGCCACACCTGGCGATCCTGCTTTATTTACAAATGATCCAGTATATGATGTTGTGGAAGATGAAGAAATTACTTGATAAGAATATCCATCAAATGTTCCATAGCTTTTGGTGTTAATTGTCACATTTGATCCAGCTATCAAGTAAATTGCGTCATTATATGTATCTGTGGTAATTATTAAACCTGAATGGTTATAAATAATTGCAGAATATGTTTGAGAGGCATTTGGTGATAAAGAAAAGCCAAAAGTATATGCATTAGTGCCTTCGCCACCTGGATTTGTAAACTCGTATACAATATTTGCTGTGTCAATTATTGCAAGTTTATCATTTTCGTATATTGCAATCTTTTTAGGATTATTAAGAAGACTATTAGTACCTGTTGTTGCAATTGGCCCGCTATAGGAAGCGATGAGGTTCCCAGCGCTTACGGTCAGGGCTACAGCATTGACCAAATTGTTAATTGAAAAATACAAAATTGATTGAAAGACATCAAAATCATAACCAGTATAACTTCCTAAACCAGAAGAAACACAATTGCTAAAAGGAATTGCATTAAGCGCAGTGATGGTTGAGCCAACCACTGAATATACATCAAATGATGTGGTGTATCCCACCAACAGATAATCTACACCATTGATCGTGGTGCATTTCATTTGAGTGGGTACAGATTGCGTTGTTAATGATTTAACTGTAACTGTAGAAAATGTATCGCCTAATGTAGTGAGCACAATTAAATTTTTTGTGGCAGAATTATAATCCACAGCAAAAATATAATTTGCGCCAGATGTTAAAAGGGTTTGTCTTCCCAGATTCACAGAATTTCCAGAGCTTTTGTATGTAGATGCAATTAAAGGAAATTTAAAATTTAAATTAGCTATTCCACTAAAGATCAAAGAATAAACAGAATTAAAAGATGTATTTGCATCCCATGAGACGTACACACCTGGAGATGATGCATTATTATATTGACCAATTAAACCAGTTTGAAATGGAACAGCGCTAGGCATATCTCTTTTTTAAAGAAACAAGATAGATATGCCTATTTCCGCTACTCTTCGTCAATAATAATTTCTTCAGCAAAATCTTGATCTTCGTCGAATTCAATATCTTCAGTTAATTCAAAATCATTTTTTTCAAGACCATATTCGTCGATTTCCCCAAAATCTTCAACATCGAGAATGCCAAACATTTTTTCTTCAACCAATTCATAATCTGGATCATCGCCTAGGTTAAGCATGTCACGATTGATGTTACGCATATTAGCTTTCATAACACCAGTTTCTGAATTCACATCTCCGCGAGGTTGAGCATAGTAAGCTTGACCTTTTGTGCTTGCTGTCGCCACTCTGGTTTCTGAAAGAAGTTTTGCCACGACATTAGGATGCTGTTCAACAAACTGCAAGAATTCTTCCGCTGTAAGAACGTCTCCTTTATCTTGAGCTTTTGAAGCTGCAATGGCATAAGCTTGAACCACAGACATCGGGTGGTTTGCGGTGCCTGTAATATCTAATTCATTCACATTTTTTCTACTTGCTTTTTCAAGGTCCATTGTTTCGGCTACCATGTCATTGCCTTTTTGGTTTTTTTGCTTAGAATATGTGGCTTTTCGTTGCTGATCTCTTTCGAGCTGCTTTTTCTCTTTTTTATATTGAAGATCTAAAGTTTTTTCATATTGCTCTGGTGTAAGTTTAATTAAATATCCCGTTCTCAAAGCATCTTTTAAATTTCTTGATTTCTTGATAATAGTGGGGTCTTCCCAGGTTAAATCCTTCACCTCTTTGGGAGCAAAAGAAAGGCCAATATCACTAACAAAATGATAAGAAAGAGTACAGTTTTGGACAATAAAGGATTCAGGCTCCTGATTAATCACTGTGTTGAATTTTTCCATACACTGATTGTACAATTAAAAATCCGTGAGCTTTTTATCACCTTTTTTAAACTCATTACCAAGCCAATATTCGTTTGATTGATTCTCTCTTGAATCTGGTGGAGCGTGGTTTTTTCTTTTCTTTGTCTCTTCTTTCATCCAACGACCAGAATCTAATCTTTTTTCTGTAGCTCCTAAATTTTTCTGATTATTTGTTCTTCCTTCTTTTGTTGCAAAAGAATCGTAAATTCTTTTCATTTCACCTTTGCCACAAGGACAATCTATTGTACTTTTATAATCATTTATTGTTAGGTGCAATTCATGAATAGAATTATCACAAGTACATCGGAATCTATAAAGCGGCATGAAAAATTTGTACATTTTTATTGTGTGAAATGTCGCGATCATTTCAAATCTAATGAATATGAAGATGTAAAATTTAAGAATGGAAAAAATGCAATTAAATGTAAATGTGAAAAATGTGAAACTGCATCTTATTTAATAACAAAATAATGAAAAAAGAAGCTGGGATTAATATTGGTGGATTGGTTGGAGATGGAATTTGCGCTTTAATTGGTGCTGAAACAGAAGGATCTGGCTTTGGATTGTGCGAAACCGTAAAAAAAGGCATAGGTGATATAATTAGCCAAGGCCAAAGCGCTATACAATCTGGCGAAAGAGAGCCTGATATTATAAAAGCAAGAAAGAGAATATATCAGGATCTTGCTAATACTATAAGAGCAGTGGACCCAGGATGTACAGACCCAAAATATACAGATCCACGGCAACTTCAGCTTTTTTTTGAAGGTTCTGATGGCGGTAATATGCTTGCTGGAAATGGTCCAGAAGGTGCTTTTAAAATAGCCAAAGGATTGAAAAATTTTCTGGTCCAGGGTGCATTTGTTAAAGCAAAATATCCAGATTTTGTAAATAAAAGCCTAGATTGGGTTTTTAATTACTACCAAAGAAGTGGATATGATGTAAATGGAACTTTACAACAATTACAAAAATTAGAAAAGGAAGCAATAAATCCAATAATGGTAAATTATGTTATTGATATAATCAATAACAATTATTTTGGTGCCATAATGTTTAAATTGATGATGAGTGTGGGGGAAAAAGACTTATCTTCAGTAAGAAAAGAATATGGCGAAACTATGCAATCTGCCATTGACATTCTCGGAAAACGATCTCTGGATGTATTGAATATTGATGATGCTATGAATGAAACAGCCAAGGCAACGTTTGATAAATTGGCTTTAAGTGAAAAAGCTTATAACATACACCTTAATCTTGCCAGGGAACGCGCACAATTTGAAAGAGAACTAGTTAAGAACTTGGGCCCATGGATTCTTAATTTGATTGATTCACCTTTCTGGCATAACATTATTAACAAATTGGCAGTTTGGGGCGGGGCGGTTGGGCCAAAAGGTTTTGCAGGACAGGCTTTGTCACAAATAGGAAAACAAACTTAAAATGATTTTTAGAAGAGCAGAAGAAAATAAAAAACCTAGATGGGGTCCACAAGGCGCTGGTACAAACCCTGATGCCAAAACTACAGGCACACAACCTGATGCTAAAGAAAAAAACAGTGATGGAAAAAGTTTTGATGATTTTTTAAAAAATAATCCTTGGGCCGCTGACATAATGGATAAGTTTACTGTTATGCAAAATAAACAAGCAGAGCTTGTAACTAAATTGGAGGCTACGGCTGATAAACTAAAATTAGACCAAGACCAATGCCAAATTTTTTCTTTTCAACCCAAATATATGAGTGCTTGCACAATTGCTAGCATTGCTACTGATATAACAAAAAACGTAAGTACAGACCAGGTAAAAGCAGATTATCAAGATTATAAAAATATATTCGCAGAATATGACCAATCTTCTAAATCTATTATAGATTTTTGGCCTAACATAAAGGCGGTGACCGAGCCCGCCCAAAGCGCTGGGGTCACGGAAGAAGCTCTAAGTAAGTATGAATTAGAGTATACACAATTACTAGCGGGCTATAAAACCATTATTTACAATTATACTAGCCAGACAAAACAAATGGATATTCTTTTGAAGCCAGGTCCATCAGGAAAAAGCATTATAGAATGCTACGAAGAAATCATTGATTTAGGTGTTCAAGGATGCAAAATTTGCCAGGATGTTGCTCCATCCTTTAATACCATGAAAGGATTAGGGCCCGTGACCGTTTATGCATTGCAATTAGTTACAATTTATTCTCAAATAGCTAGTATTTATCAAAGGGAACTCGGACCTACATATTCTTTGATCGCTGCGAGTTCTAATTCTGCAAGTAAATCAAAAATACAAAATATGGTAGATTTGGTTACAACAAGAATTCCGCAAGCTTATGCAAATGAAATTTTAAAAGCAAAATATGCGCTTATGATTGGAAAAACTTATGGGTTTGAAAATAATGAAGCCAAAGCAAATCTTAAAAGTTTCTTCTCTGTTGACGGAGGAGCAAGTGGTGAAAGCAAAGATACAACTATTACTGCCCCACCTGCTTCTTCTGTGAAAAGTAAATAATGGAAGCTTTTTTGCATTTTGAAGAGATAAATTTTGCAGATTATATTATCTTTATTGATTGGGAAATTCGTGGCAAATCTTTCCAAAAAAATCTGAGAACAACCGGTGATACATTAAACCAAGAGTTTCCAGATCATGAAAATTGCTTTCCTTATTATAGAGCTTATTCTCGTCTTTTCATCTCTAATAAAACACAATCTAAAACAAACAATACAAAACCAGAAACAATAGATATAGAAAATTTGATTGATAAAAAATTTGAAAAAATAATTAATTCATTGCCTAAAAATGAAATTCATAAAAACATCAACGATAATATAATTGAAAATACTGAAAAAGTTATTCAAAACATTGAAAACTCAGAAAATACAAACATAAAAAATGTGGAATCTAATTTAAAATTTAATTTTGAAAACACAAACATTCAAAATATAATCGAGCAAAAAAATCTTCAATCAAAGAATATAGATATACAAACTATTATTGAATTAGAAAAAAGACTATCTATAAATGAAGAAGTGAAAGATCCAGTAACAAAAAATGATTTAAAGCTTATTCAACAGAATATAAAGGAAGAAAATAGAGAAAACACAGAAATATTAAAAAATAAAATAAACGAGCAGAAAAAATTTATAGAAGATTTCCTTAACTCATGAGTGTTCCAGCTGCATACGAAAACCCCACTTCTCAACCCTGTGGTGGTGGGTTTTATTGGGTGCCACAAACACCACCAAATATTGGTGGTGTAAATCCTTTATTGGGGTTTAGAACGCTCGTAATTGATCGTGGCAGATTTAGAAATTATATAGTGCCGTTGCAAGGGAAGCCTGATGTAACTGTAACCGTTACAAAAAAGTTCAGAGGTGACCCCAACGCTCCAATTTATAATGCCACAAGACCCTTAGATACATTTAATGATAGTGCATATGGCACTCCAATTGCTTTGGGTAACAATACAAATTATGTGGCTACAAGTATATCAAAAGAAGACGCAATTTTAGTAAATTATACTTTACCCCAATATGACGCTAACAATCCTTTGTCTTGCATTCAAATTACATATGATATGTCATTCTATTCTGGGGATTCACCAGTGACAAATGAAAAACTTTCGATCACTGCGGGATGTGATGTTTATATAGTTTCTTACACTGGAGATCAAATCAAAATTGGTAGTTTAAATCCTACAAGACTTAGAGTAAATCTTGAAGAAAGAAACGCCGTGTCATTTACAGGGATAAGTGATGGATCTCAATTTTCTACATTAAAATTTAAGACAGCAAATGATCAACTTAATAGATCATCCTATCCTAAAGTAAAAAGTGTTTTTATAAAAAATAATTACCCTGGATCTTCTCTAACAATTGTTATTAAAAAAATAATGTTTTTCACGGCAGATCGTGTTAATTTTAGATTTTCAGAAGGCGTGGGCAACACAAGTGCTCAACTACCATGCAGTGCGCTTGGATATTCTTTGCTTATATCAGGTCAATTTGTGCCCACTTCTTCATATGTTAGCGTAATTGATGTTAGCACAGGTCAGGTTAATTTTTCTGGCGGTACAGATAGTAGCGGAAGATATACCTGGCCTGCATTTGATAGAGTGGTGGGTTGTAATACTCATGTTAAAGTATTCAATCCAGATTATGTAACGAATTCACCTGGGTTTGCGCATTCTTTGAATCTTCATCTTTTAATAATTTCTTTTCCCTTCACTCCATTTCCATTAGCTACAGACCTGGGTGTAATTATTGGCCCAAGACCCTTTTATCAACAATTTGTTTTTCGTGGCACCACAAATGTTATCCAAAACAAAAACATTACTGTAAACACTTTGCAACCCAAAACAAAACAACAATCTGGAGCATATGTCGTAAAAGCCACTGCAAATGAAGAAAATACCGCTGGCCCCTTCCCTGTTTTACCTCTTTCAACAATTATCAGCAAATCTGATAATCCTTTGTATGAATTTCAAAGCGATTTATTAGACTACACAAAACAAACTTTTGTAAATACATATTTTGATACAAATGGTGCTCAATATTTTGACAAAAATGGCGGATCTATTCAGTCAGAGACTTATTATGGTGCCCCAGCGAGAGGGGTGAGTTGCTTAGGGGCTTATGATAACAATTCCGACACGTATCCATCTGAAACAATCACCTACATTCCAAAAATTTTCTATAATAGTCCTAAGCTTGAAGAAGTATTTTCTCAAACTCCATTACTAACTTTTAAACTAATATCATCTTATGACTATACTGGTAATAATATTTTACAGCCAGGATTTCTAACCGCGGCAATTAATGCGCTTAAATTAGATACTTCTGGTGCTTTTGATATAAAACTTGTGTATAGAATTTTTGCTCTAAATAAAGGTCAAAATTATTCTACCTATGACCCAAATGATTCTATCATAAGTGGTTTTGCAAAATCTCACCATTTGAAATTTATTCCACAATCAGGGAATGTGCCATCGGCAATAAGAGTGACAAATTATGACCAATCATGGACTTTTGATAATGTTTTGGTTTCTGGAAACATAGAATCTACTTTGCAAACAATTTATGCCGATTTAATGATTAATGAATCTAATTATAATTTTAAAATTGCTCCTCAGCCATTTGATCTCTATGTAGGAATTTATGCAATCACTACTTTAAATGAACTTTCAAAAAATATAAATTTTGATAACTTATCTTCTTTTGATTTGCCTCAGATAACTTTTGTTTTGAATTCTGATTTTATTATTTATATGCCAATATATTACCCAAAGTCTTTTTCTAAAGGTGGATTTTTACAAGCTCAAAAAGATTTTGGATGGACGGGAAAATATACTGCTGATACGAACAAATATTATCTTACTAATACAACATTTACAAGTGAATTACATGATGACGGTCGTGCCTACAATGCAATTTTCACTGATATCAGTAGTTTGAGTTCATTATTGACTTTAAATTTCCAACAGCCACCAGAATCTATAAGCATATTTTCAAAAATTACCGGTGGTACAAATTTAAATCCTGTAATAACTGAGATAGATTTTATTTTTATAAACAATAACTTATCAAACGCAGAAATAGCTGAAGGCACTTGGAATATAAACTTAAATGCAAAAACAGATGTTTTGAGAAAAGCAAAAATTAAATTAGAAGTGGATTTAATCGATACGATTTCTGGAAAATTTCTATTAAAAATATTTAGCACACCATATGAATCATTCAATAAATCAATTTTTAATCTTTCTTATAAAATACAAATCCCATTTACGCTTCCGCCGTTAATGACAAATTTGTTGTTAAGGGTATTTGTTGAAAATTATTCACCAGAATTTGAATTAAATTTTTCAAATATTACTGTCGAGTCAACAACAATTAATTTTTTTAGTTATCAAAATTCTGTACTGCCCGCAGGACCTCCACTTGGTTTTTATGAAGATTTGTCCCTTGCACCGTCTGGGTATGTGGGTAGTTGTTATGATTATGCTTTATATCTTGATATTCCGAGTAGTGGTTTTGTCATCTTTGATCCAAAAGTTGGAATTTCAATAAATGGCGCAATTTATAGCCCCACCTGGTCTGTGTCTTTGCCCAAAGATATGGAAGTGAATTATAAAACTGACATAGTTAATGGCAGTTCATTCAAAATTGTGTCTGGTGTTAAGCCTTATGATATTTATTTCAGAACTGGAACAAAACCACAAATAAGCTCATTAGATTCAAAAAAAAATGGCATGACAAATACAGTGCAAACAGTGGTTAACAGCGCTACCACATTGTCTACATTAAATATTAGGCAATATTCCACTGAATCATATAGAAGATACACTAATAATAATCAGCTAATATTTACGCCTAATTCTTCTGGAACATTTAGCAACCTGGCATTAGAATATCCAGCTTTAGCAAAATCCACCACTATGCATATAGTTGGGCAATCTAGTAAATATGCAACAACCAATACAGTTCACTATGAGGCGGATTTACCCAATTATTTTGTGGTGCAAATATCTCCGCAGGGGTCTTATTACCCAGATGACAATTCTAATGATATTTTTCCTTATCTTTCTGTTGCAAATTATGTTAGCGTAGATTACAAGGATAATGTTTTATATTTGGCTGGTGCCACCCCTCATGGAAATTTAATTTATGGGACTAATTCATTGTATACTAACAGCGGTTCATCTTTAAGGCTGGTGGAGGGTCAAAGTAATGATCCTGAATTATCAAACTTGAATTTAAGTTCATCATACACTCTGTATGGGACCGTTAATGCCTATTTTCCTGGAATAAAAGTATATAATTCAGATGTGTTATTGTTTTATACTTTTTCAACAAGCACACAGTACAAAACAAATACAACAATTTATGTTCGCGATTTAAGTAATATTAATTATCCGCCATATAAATTATTTGATTTCAGCGATCTTGGAATTGATTCTCAAAATATAGATAATATATCAGTGTGTAAAGATGATGTGCATCCAGATCGAGCAGATTTTTCCATAGCATTCGGTTGCTTGGGTAAAATTTTTGTTATTAATGTACTTTACACAAGTTATTTAATAACTTGTGGCGCTCCGGTTCTTGTATATGGCTCTCTTGCGCCATCGGGGAACAGTGTATTTGTTAACCAATTAAATGAAATAATTCTCGCGTCAAAAGTTAAAGTCCTTAAATTTAATGATTCATCTACTTCGTCATTCTATCAAAAAGATCTATCTGGTCAGCAAAAGGTGGGATTTGTGGATTATGATGGGGTTTATGTTGGTATACAATTCATAGATTCAAATTATATTTATGAAATTTTATGTGATAAATATTTTTCTTTGAAAGCAACATTTAGATCTATAGGTTTGGTTTAGGATTATGCTGGTGTTTTTTGTAAATTTAAATATGATAAATGTCCATCGGAACAGAGCCTACATATAGTATAACAAAAACTCTTCCTGTTTTAGGAACCACTTATACACAAGATCTGCACATACAAATTGATGTTGGAAGACTTTACATTCCTCCGAGAAATGCCGCTTTAGAAGGAAGGGTATCACAATCGGTAATTGATAACGTTTACCATCAAAACCCAGGTGGCGAACAAGGGAAATCTTTTGTTAATCCTGACGTGAGACAGATTATTTCTGAATCACTAGTTAGTTGCGGGCATGGAGTTATGCCAAGACATATTGAAATCAAAGGGGCACCATATTGTACTTTTCTGGATGTTTGTATGGGACCGGACGAAACGCATCCTTACTATGATTTTATTAAATCTCCTAGCGATTTAAACAATTTAAGTTACAATACGGCTTTGTCTTTTAATCTAAATCAACCCGTGCCTGATCCATTTAGTCAGGGATCAGGCACTGACATTCCGCAGAATCCACAATATTTAGGCCCCGTAAATATTCCAGCAACATCTTTTACAGAACCTGAGGTAAAAAATCTTAAAAATAGTGGTCAATTAAATACTCTTACTAGTTATAATTTTTGGACAGTTTCTAATATAGCGGGGTCAAACTTCAATATTAAAAAATATTGGGGATATGATATTAAAAATTCTACCACCGCTTCCAATGCGCAACCATATGCTTATGTCAACAATGATTCTGAAACATCATCAATTGTCGTAGTAGCTTCAAATTCAATAGTAGTTTTAAATAGAAAATATCCAATTTGGCAAGATATTGCACATCAATCTGGTTCAAAATATTATTATTTAAATAATAGCCAAGGCGCAAATGAGCTTTCTACTCAATACATAAATTTATATAATGGCACTACTCCAGTGGGCTTTACTATTAAAATTGAAAATATTGTTACAATTGCCTCGCAGAATACTTTTTATAACGTAGATGGGGAAGTTTTTGGTAAACAACCTGAAATATGGATTCAATGGGGCGATTTTAATTTCATGTCCAGTGAAAGCGCTAGAAATAAATATGCGCAATCAAAAACGGTAGGCTTATATACTTTATATTTTAATTCCACTGATCCAGCTAGAGTTTTTTTTAATAAATCTGATACCCAAGTGGTGTCTAATACAGTAAATCCTCTATCCAATAGTATTATTTTGGATAAAATGCCTAGAATCAATGTGGGTACACAATCTAATGAAAAAACATCCGCACAGTTTGAGATTTATGTTTTTTATTCAAGCCAATATATGTATGTGGGGAATAACTCAAATCCACATGAATGGCAACAAATTGGAAAACCTAAACTACAATATGCAAATATAAAAAACGGGGATGAGTTTAAACATCACCTAGATGGCGGATCAAAAATACAGATTATTGCAAAAATGTGCAATTTTGTCTTCAAATATGGCCCGCCATTATTCATGCCAGTAGACAAAAACAATGTTCCAGAGCTTACAGCACAAGAACCAATTAATCAAAGAAATTATTTTTTGAATAATCAAGTGGTGCCGAGTGTTAGCCTGGATGAGATTTCCAACTCCGCAATGTCAATACCTGAATTTATATTGAATAATGCGCTTTATACTTTTGAAGATACAGATAAATCAAAATATATCAATGCATCAGCTTATTTAGATGCAAGATCAGTAAATCCTTCTTTCCCTACAGCTATTGATAAATTACCACAAAACTCAACTAATGTTTCGGTGATATTTAAAATCACTATGCCTTTTGATCTTGGTGGTCATGTTTTTAATAAATTTAATAATGGCCCAATCAACAAAGATCCAGATATTACCAAAAGTTATGTTCAATATGACGTATCTTTTACCGACGATTCAAAAAAAGTAAGCGATGTACTAACCCAATCATTAGTTAAAGCAAGCCTCACAAAAAATATTGAAAAAGATAGCGCATCTATAACTGGAGATTTAAAATTTGAATTTATAAATTTAAATAGAACTCCAGAAGGCTATTCTTTATTGCAATGGATTCGCAATAACATTGCCGTTTTAAGGCTTAAAGCTGGATTTGGTGACGATACTTATATCTGGGGAGAAGGTGTAATTACAGAAGTGGTAGTGAAGGAGAGTTTAGATCAAACCACTATTATTGTTTTTACGGAAGATCTTCTGTCATATTTATTTAAAACAGCTAAATCAATGATAATTAGCAGAACAGGTTTTTCTTTTCCAGGAATGAGATTTCAAGATATAATTAATAGTCTAGTAGATCGCACAGAGTTACAAAATCATTTTAAATACGACCTTGGCACTACACTCGAACCATTTTTTAAATTTTCAGACAAAGCCTCTTTACCGGCTATTTTGGATACAATGTTAATACCTAATTTGGCGCAACTAAGAGTAATACCATATAGTACACAAGAGTCATATTTTAAAATTCTGCAAACAGTTTGCCAATTAACATTAGTTTCACCCTTAGTAGAAAACGACGCAGGAGGCAAAAGTGATGTTGCAATTATGTATTGGTATGCTGGCGAGCAAGGACAAGGCGATCCAGTTGACGGTATAGTATTTAGTTCTAGATTTGATGGAATTAATAATAAAGATAGAGACTTTTTCTATTTTAGAAAAAAGAATATTGATACTGACTTGACTTTAGAAATTACAAAACTTCATGGATATTTGATTGGTTCAGAAGGCGAAGGATATTCTTTTCAAAGCAGTAGCAACACACAAAATTTATTTTATGAAGGAATTTATTTCTATCAAGATTATCAACAGAGGCAAGAGATAGTTACTACTCCAATAGATAAAGTAGACATCACTTCATTAGAATTTTACAAACCAAAAGTGGATGCTATTCAAGATAGCCCATATATTGGATATGATAAAATCACGTTATTTAGTGATGAATCTAAACCAGGTGATGCGGGGCAGGTCAATTCGTTGCTACTTCCAAAAAACGCCACCGCTAAAGATAGAATTGGTACACTTTTTCGATATTTTTGCGCCACTCCATATGAAACAATTAATTTGAAGGCTTATGTCTCTAAACCATTGAAGCATTGGGGCCATTTCACAATTGCTGTCGAGGATGACAATCCTATTTCTGAAAGATATCTTTATTCAGAAATTCGCTATGAATTTAAAATTTTCGAAAATCTAATTACTGCTGATATTAAAGGTTCTAGAAACCCAATTGTTGACCAATCATGATAGGTGTCACTAACTCAAAATAAGAATATTTCTGTTATGAGGTTCGATAGTTTATCAGATGCAATTCTTTATTATTCATCTCAAAAAAATCCACTTATAAATGCCGCGCCATATGGACAAGTGGCAATTGAAACTGTACAAGCACCTCAAAACACAAACAATATTAAGCCTCCCGGATTAGCAGGTTTTGTGTATGGAGAATCAATTTGGGGGCAAGGTTTTATTGTTAATGTAAGCAAACCACAATTATGAATGTTACTCCAATTTACCAATTAGGATATTTTGTTCCCAATTTATCCACGGCAAGTAATCTTGATTTAGACAAAAATAGATTTCTTACAATTGAAAATCAATTATATAATGTCTATAATATATTTGGTAATGGCATAGCCCCTGTTTACGATAATATGGGCGCTCAATTAAGTTCATGGACTCTTTCGGTAGTCCCAAATGAACAAACTATTCAAATCTCTTCGGGTAAAGGGCACATTAATTATACTTACGCTGAAACTGATGCTCCAGTTCAGTTGGCCCTTTCTCTTCCTATAAACGCAACTACGGGCACCTATAGATTTTATTTTTATGCGACAGAAACTGATACCACTCCTGTTGACAAAACTGTTAATTTTATTTCATCATTGACACAAATTGTTGATCCAGTGAATTATATTGGTTTGGGCGCTGCAGATTTAACGATTGACACTGCTGCTGGCACTTTTACTCTAACCGTATATAATGATTCCGCTTATGGGAGACAAGTAATTTCTGTACTTGCTTCACTTTCAGATTTGGTAAAAAATCATTTGCATGTAGGTGGCTCAAATGAACCTTCGCCTATTGATTTAGGTGCGCATGTAACTGGATTCTTATCTTCTAAAAATATTGATTATATAGATGCAAGCAAAATTTCTACTGGCACTTTAGACCCAAACCGTTTGCCGTCTATTGACCACAATTCTTTATTAAATATTGGCACCCTCACGCACCAACAAATTGATTCATTGTTAGCTGCTTTGCAGTTGCCAAACACAACATACCAACTCTCAAATTATGGAATAGTAAACAGATTGCAATTAATTTTGGCGCTTAAAAAACAATCTGGATTTTTTAATATAGACGGTGAGCAATGGAATGTGATTTTGTATATGCCATATACTCAATTGGCGGGGTTCGTAGATACTTCTTTAATCAACAATAATCCCGTTACTACTGCAACCATTGACACAAATGTTCATAGAGTTTATGGAGTAACAGGAATAGCAAGGCAATCATATGTCATAAAAGTAAATAGCACACAAGATTTCTTCACAGCATTATTTACGGCACAAGATTCAATTCCTAATCCATTAGTAACAACAAATGTAACTGTCACTGGAATAAATTCCACCCCAGTGGCAGGGAGTGTAAATAACCCATATGGAGTAACAGGCTCTGCAACAACAATCTATATTTCAAGTTTCCAAGACTCATTTATTTCACAATTTACTCCTCAAGGAAATTTCGTACAAAGAAAAATTAATTTTGACCCTAATTTGAATCTTAACACACCATTGGGTTTATATTATGATTCAAATGCAGATAATTTATACATTGCAGACACTTTGAATAATAGAATTATTGTAACTGATGGAAATTTAATCAACAACAAAGCTCAAATTGGTTATAATGGAGGTATGGGTCAACAAGGTAACGATCAGGGTGGTTTTGCTTTTCCAAAAGGTGTATATGGATTGGGTAATACATTTTACGTGGCCGATTCTGGAAATAATCAAATACAAAAATTTTATTGGCCTGCGGGCCAAGCACCATATTGGGTCACTACCTATAAATATGCCGCCTCTGGTTCAACAATACAAAATATTTACCAATCCCTTAATGATCCCAGAGGGATCATTGCAACAACAATAAGCAATAACAATTATTTGTTTATTTCAGACTACGGGAATCACAGAGTATTGGTTGGGATTGAAACATACACAAATAATACTCCTGTGCTCAATGTTACACAAATTTTGGGTGCTAATTCTGCTGGATTTAACATCTATAATACTGGATTATTGTCATACAGCTCAAATAGTATAGGTGTGGGGGCTCAATTTGGTTTTTCCACTTCAGTAAATGGGACAATTTCAACAATTTTGGTTACAAACCCCGGAACCGGTTATAGCACAAATGATCAATTTAATCTTACATATAATGGTCAATCTGCTGGATACTTTTTAATAAATACTGATGGTGTGGGTCATATAACCCAAGCTTATGTTTCCAATGGAATTTCCACTAATAATTTGCGCGGATTTACTCACCCGCAGGGCATAGCCTTTACAAATAAAGGAAATTTATTAGACTTATTAATTGTAGATACTGATAACAATCGAGTGATAAACTATAACGCTCCTAGCGGATTGGGCTATGGGGTTACAAACAATCAATTTTTCGCTCAGTATAGCTTTGGGGTAGCTGGTATAACTTCTGATACTTCAAGCACAATCTATTTTGAAAGGCCAGCTAATATTTTTGCTCAATCTGGATTCAACACTGCATTTGTGTCTGATAGTTTAAATAATCGAATTCATTCTATCACCACTTCTGTTTCATTTGCAAATAGCAATGGCTTAGGTTTCACTGCATTTACATTTGGTGTTGCCGATACATCTTTGACTAGTGGTGGTGTAACTTTATCTAAACCTAATTCTTATCTTTCGGTTGCAAGTTCTTGGAATTTGTCAAATAGACCGACCACTTGGACATGGGGTGTGGCTCAATCTGTGACTCCTGGAATCGAGGGTGGAAAAACAGACAAGTATAATTTTATCTACAATTCTTATCCTGCGTTTCAATATGAAGACAAAATAGCGGTAGCTATATCCAGTTTGAATGAAAATTTTATTACAGGTGCTACTCTTGGTGATATTTACTGCTATTTGATTTTTGACCCAGTATCTGCAAACGGTAATTTGATAAATTTCAATTTAACACCATCTGGATCTAGCTTAAATTCAATTAGAGTTTCTACAATTCAGCCTCTGCGACAACTTGTTTCTAATGGAACTTATAAGAGTGGGCCTACCTCAGTGGCTAAAATTTTTAATTTAAGTGCTTTTACTGGACAAAATGGTGGCGTACAGCCACAAATTTTTGGTTTTGGGCTTTTATGGTCCACTAACTATGGTTGGTTAAATAATGACACTTTAAATTTGGAATTTATATTGCCTCCATTTCCTAGCAATACACTTTATTCCAGTTATCCTCAAGTTTTAGCTTACCAACAAAAAAATGCATTGACAAACGATTCTGTTTTTGCGTTTAATGCTGGCCAATATGCCACTTCTGGATATTTTGTTTTTAGGTACGACGCTGGGCCTGGTGGCAATGCGATTTTTGACTATGCAATTTTCGAATATTCTTTGCCTACTTCTGCGAACGGTCAAGCAAAGATAACATTTAATTATCGAACCGCGAATAATATTGGTGATTTAAATGCAAATGGTAATTGGCAAAATTATGGATATGATGTTTCAATTGGCATAGTTTCTGGCGAAGCATTAAGTATCAATAAGCAAGCTCGATATATTGATTTAATTTTCTATTTGCAATCATCCGCTGACAGATTTGAGCCACCAACAATCAGTAGCATATCATTGTTTTTTAATGTTAATGGAATTGCTAATGGAATTATATATAATACCAATGTTAATAACTCACCTGTAATAACTTATCCAAGGTTTAAATGGTCACAGGGTAATAGTAGCAATCTTGAAATTCTGCCTGTTGATAATGATAATACTCAAGCATATCAAATTCAAATTGCTGATACAACAAAAATAAATAATTATTTCTATTTAAGCACTAATACTTTAAAATTTGGGTCTTCGGAATTTAATTCATTTTTAGACATTAATAATAATTATTATATTTCTCCCTATCAGAATTTTATTGGTTCTGCTCCTTCATTATTGAACCCCCAGCACTATATTTCAAATGGGGGCGGTGGATATTTCATTGCCGACACTGATAATGATCGAGTATTAGAGGTGGATTCAAACGGGCAATTTTTGTCCGCTATTCAAGGTAATATAAAACTTTCCAGATTAGATAGGGATTTCGTAATTCTTGGCGTGTATTATAACCCGAAAACAATGCAAATCTATGCATTGTTTAGTCAATATCTTGTTTTTGCCGCGAATTATATACAATATTTATCAATAAAAGTGGATGGTGTGAATTATCCATTGTCTGATCCAACATATTTTAGCTACCTTTCTGATGGATCTATTTTAGCTGGCCTCTACAAGATTAATGCTAATTCTCAATCCGCTACATTTTATGCCACAGTGACACCGGCAATGGATTTAATCATCAGAGAAGGTGGGCCGAGCTATTTCCAAATAGACCAATCAATCACGGCTCCATTCGCATTAGCAAATCCAAGAAGCGATGGCTTTGACTCTGACGCTGAAACATTTACGTATACCACTACATCTTTCAATGAATTCCAATATAATTCCCTTTTTGGAATAGGAACAATATTGGACTATCAGCCAAATGTAACAATTGTATCATCTGATCCTACAGTTTTTGCAAACAACACAAGCTCGCCTTCTACAGTGCTTTGGAGCTATTATCCATCACCAAATTATTCATCTAGTTATTCTATTCTCATTACAATTGGAAATATCTATATTGATAATATATTTAAACCGATTCATGTTGACTATACAGATGCAAATGATCTAATTATAAGCACTGTTGGCAACAATTCAATTAGAGCATACAACTCTTCCTTCGAAAGCCTTTACACAATTGGTCAATCAAATTTTGTATTCAATGAAAAACTTGGTGGGTCTACCGTGGTGCTTGATAGGGGATTTAATCAACCTGGAAATAGTTTATTAATTGCTCAACCATCTATAGATTATACCACATCAAAACCATCCATCGGTCTTAGTACATCACCAAGCTATATCTATGTTTATGACAGAAATAAAAATTTCTTCATAAACAAATTTGAATTTAATTCAACAGTAACTAAAGTAATTCCAGATTCTGATGAATATGTGGCTATACTTTATGATTGGGCTGGGCTTGGTCTTAGAAGTAAACTTGTAAGAATAAAACCTGATAGCACAACAGATTTTGTGGTGAATAATGTTCTCAATAAACCTGTGAGCTTAAATTCTCAACTTAATGGAAAATATTATGTGACAGATACCACAGGACAATTAGGAACTATTTTCTTTAGGAAATTTGTCTCGGATGGATCTGGAAACA
>Ga0214921_10001266_pt1 | contig 43603 bp, 40 predicted proteins | sample LL1505_MetaG_FD_177992 | JGI IMG/M metagenome (GOLD analysis project Ga0214921, IMG submission 177992) | Freshwater microbial communities from Lake Lanier, Atlanta, Georgia, United States - LL-1505 | ecosystem: Environmental > Aquatic > Freshwater > Lake | place: USA: Georgia | collected...
TATTTACTGGAACCCAATGTAATTGCATACTAAATCTAGTAAGAGTATTATCTATTATATCGCTTCCTCCGTGAACTAATTTTGGATGCATTATAAAAATATCGCCTTTATTAATTTTAGTAACATAATTTTTTTCATTTACACATTTTAAATTATTTTGTTCACACAAGTTTACAACTGTTTTATTATACTCTATTATACACTTAAAGTCTTTTGTAATGTCTATATCATCTTTGTTTGGTTCATTTTCATAAACTTTATTAAACGTGCTATAACCGTCAGAAATATCTAACTTATGGCTTTCAATATAATATTTTAATGGTCCAGCATTAATATTTATATCTTCTAATGCATACCAAACAACACAATATTTGTCAACTGGACTTGTATAAAAATGTGGTGTGTCTCTATGAAATTGTTGTATTGTTCCTTCTCTAAAAAAAAGGGATGAATATATTACACATTCTGTATTAAACATTGTTTTTAACAATTCGTTTACATAATTGTTTGCAGCCAAATCTAATGTATTGCCACTATACACATGAAAATTTACAACTCTGTTTAAATTAAATTTAGTATAACCATTTTCTGGTATAGAAGACCAGTAATTAAAATCACGAACTACTCTATCAATTAAATCTAATTTTACTTTATTTTTTACGATTGTAAATCCATTAGTATTAATATTATTAATATGTTCTAACATTTCGTATTTTTCATATTTTAAAATGTCATTTTTTTGTTTATTATTTTTATTTTTCATAATAAAAATATATAATACATAATATATTTGTATTTAAATAATAACGCAATAGTTAAATAAGTATTTTAATTTTACAAAATAAAATTAAAATAAAAAATATTTTTATTTTTAATTATTATATATTTTAAATTATATTATCTTTAATTTATTTATTTATTTTTTATTTAATTATTTATTTTTTATTTATTTATTTATTTTTTATTTAATTATTTATTTATTTATTTATTTATTTATTTATTTTTTATTTATTTATTGTTTCTTTCTCACAATCTTCTTCTTTTCAACTGGTTGCACTTGAACTTGTGTATGCGCAACTTCTTGAACAACTTCTTGAACAGTTTGCTCTTCTTGAATTGGAGGAACAAATGGGGCATCGTCTCCTTCATCATCACTTTCTTCAACAGTTGCTACTGGAAAATCGTCTTCTGGAGGAGGTAACAATTGCAAACGTTCTTTATCTTGTACCTTTGGTTTTAGAAAACAAACACCTTCCATAATTGCCTTTGGCTTTTGAACAATCGCTTGTTTTAAGTTCCAAGTAATGGATACCTTACCATTTACAAACCAAAGACCACCACATTGTAAAAGACAAATCACATGTGTTTTTGGCTTTAAATATTCTAGAGGAGATAAGTGAGAATTTACCTTTCCATTTACATACAATGGTTCGCCATTATCATCATAAATTTCTGGTTTCCAAACGCCATTCCAACAAGGAATTTTAACAGTTAATGTTGGAGGCTTATTTAAATCTGGTTCAATAGAATTTTTAATTTTAGGATGTTTAAGCATAACATTAAATTTTTCTTCCATTACCTCTAAGCTTGAAATTGTCTTTCCAAACCATTCCTTAGAATAAGTCATTGCATCATTTTTTACTTTTGATTCTAATGCTTTCATAGAAGATAGGAATGAATCTAAATCTGGATTAGAATATTCACGAGTTGGAAATTGTAAACTCATTGTATATTTTCCAGTTGGATTTTTCATTTGATCTTGACCTTCTTGTGCACCCCAAGTTAAAATAAGTGGAGTTGATATAGTAAGAGATTCCTTAAAATGTTTATTAAATAGATTAACAACTTTTCCTCCGCTAGCATGTGCTTTAGGAGCAGAATATGAAAATACACTTGTATCAATTTGAGTTCCGTCGATGATTGAGTCTGTCATGTTACTATATTATAATGTATATACATTGTATATCTTTAAATCAATTTTTTTTATAATATAAAAATAGAACCTCATGATTGATGATAATAATATACAATTGTATGAATAATTTATTTTTATGGTCTTATTAAATTAAAATAACATGTTATAAATCTATATATTAAAACTATTAAAAAAGAAAATATATAATTATAATATATATGTCTCCATCACAGCCTAATCTAATTGAAGATTATATGAAACATATTTACAGCAAATGTGATATTTTACTATTTTGTACTAAACATAAAAATAAGTATAAACTAGAAAATGAACAAGTTATAACCCCAACTATTTATGATTATAAAGAAAAAATAAAATATAATTATAATATGCCCCAGCTCAAAAAAATTGCAAAACATTATAAAATAAAATTATCTGGAAACAAACAAGAATTATTTTATAAAATTTTTATTTATTTACATTTATCATGTTATATTATCAAAATTCAAAAGTGTTTTAGAGGTAATTTACAGAGAAAATATAACAAATTGCATGGACCCGGATACAAAAACAAACAATTATGTACTAATGCATCTGATTTTATGACATTAGAACCATTAGATGAAATATCATATTATAATTTTATAAGTTACAAAGATTCAGATAATTTTGTTTACGGATTTCATATAACTTCTCTATATCATTTACTTTATAAAAATGAAAAAGATCCAACAAATCCTTATAATAGAAAAGAAATACCCAATTTTGTTTTTAAAAATATTAAATCAATAATCAAATTAAGTAAAATACTAAAAATAAACGTAAATTTAGAAGTAGAAGATAAATTAGTTGTTTCAAATGAAAAAGCAGTTGAAATGAGAGCTTTGACGTTATTTCAAACTATAGATTCTTTAGGTAATTATAGTGATGTTAAATGGTTTCTCTCTTTGAATAAAATAGAACTATTAAAGTTAGTGAGAGAATTAATTGATATTTGGAATTATAGAACTCAAATAAGTGAAGAAACTAAAATGAATATTTGTCCTCCACATGGAAATCCATTTAGACATCTAAATATGTCATATATTCATGTTGAAACAAATATAAATAACATAAAAAATGTTATATTAGGAGTATTGGAAAATTTTGTAAATCTAGGTATAGACAGAGATAATAGATCACTTGGGTCTTACTATGTTTTGGGAGCAATAACATTAGTAAATGATCAAGCAGCATCTTCAATACCATGGCTTTACCAATCTTTTACTTATTTTTAATTATTTTTTATTATGTTACAATATATGATAAAAATATTGGTATTGGGTGATAGTCACAGCGATGTTTTTAATTATTGTAATATAAAACAACCAAAATATAAATTTGATGTGGTTATTGTTGGTAGTGCTACAGCACAAGGCACTACTAATCCAAATAGTTACACAAATGCTTTAAATATATTTAAAGAAAAATTATCTAACATTGAGCACAATGATTTTCAATTTATAATTATAAATTTGGGTGAGGTTGATTGTGGGTTTCTTATGTGGTATCGTAAAGACAACCATAATATTAGCATAGAAGATCAATTAAAAACAACTACTGATAATTTATTTAATTTTATAAAGTTAGAAATACTACCTTATTTTGAACCCTCAAAAATTATAATAAATGGAAGTATTTTACCAACAATTAAAGATAGCACAGATAAAAAATATTTAAATGGCGCAAGAAGTCAAATTAATGTGTCTCAAATAGATAGGACTATTTTAACTATACAATATAATGAAATGCTAAAAAAATACTCTTCTATAAATGGTTATAATTATATGGACATAACCAATTATATTTTAAATGAAAAAACAAAGGTTGTTAATGAAATATTTTTAAATAAAAACATATATGATCATCATCTTGACAATAAAAATACATATAATTTATGGTTACGTAAGTTATATAAAATAACTAGTGTTTGAATTGTAATAAATTGATGTTTAATTTTATACACTATTTATTATTATAGTTATTGTAATTATAATAATTAGTATAATTAGATAGCTTGCTTTTATTAAGGAAAAAATAAAATTAATAAGAGGTTCATGAAAATTATTAATAAAATTCTATAAAAAATCTATAAAAAGTTTTATAAAAATAGTTAATTTCATATATTTAGATATAAACTCATATTATCGTAACAATATATAATATTTGCGTTAAATCACTTAAAAAGTATTTATTTAGATATACTATAATAAGATGCCTAAAGTAAAGACTTCTAAATCCTCTGCTGTTGTTTCTGAATCTGAACAATCTACAAGTGTTCCTCAACAATCAGTTTCATTAGAACAAGTTTCTTCTGCTTCTGTTGTTCCTCCTTCTGTCCCATTTGATGCATCAGTTGCTGTTTCTACAAAGAAGCCAAGAGCTTCAAAGAAGGCTTCTGTTGCTGAGAGTAGCAGTGTAGTTAGTGCCTCTGCTTCTACATCAGAATCTGTTCCTCCTACTGAAGAGGTTGTTGCTGAAGGCGAAACTTCACTTGATGAACAATCTGTTGAATTTGTGTCTAAGCTTAACATGCTTGCTTCTATGATTTCTACATTGAAGGCTGAGTATCGTGCCTTAGAAAAGAAGCGTTCTAAGGAGCTCAAGGCCGCTCAGAGAAGTCAGTCTAAGAGAAAGCGAAAGGCTGGTAACAGAGCCCCTTCTGGTTTTGTTAAGCCCACTCGCATCTCAGACGAGCTTGCAAAGTTTTTAAACAAGCCTTCTGGTTCTGAGATGGCAAGAACTGAGGTTACTAGAGATATTAATACGTACATTAAGACTCACAAGCTACAAGATAAGGATAATGGTAGAACTATTAATCCCGATTCAAAGTTGGCAACTTTGTTGAATCTCAAGAAGACTGATGTTTTGACATATTTTAATCTTCAGAGATACATGAGTCCTCATTTTGAAAAGGCAACTAAGGCTGTTGTTTCAAATGTGGTTTAAATCATGTTACTTTATAAAATAAATAATTCAATAAAAATATATATTAATAAAATATATATTTTTTATAATACTTATATTATATACGTTAAATTTGACTTACTCATTATTTATTTATTAGACACTGACATAAAGTCTTCAACACTGTCATCATCTGAATCATATTGTACTATTTCGTTTATTAGACTTTTTTTAGTTATATGACGTTGATAAAATAAAACCATATTTGGTGTTACAATATCGTCTTCATGAAATTGATATTTATTATTTAAAATGTAACGCACTGCAAATTTAGCATCAATAGTTTGCGTTTTAAGTACATCAATGAACTTTAACTCGTAAATATGTTTTTTTAAAATTTCTCTGCTGTATTTGTTATTATATAAATCTAACATTATTCATATAATATTAAAATACTTTTTAAATGTTAAAAATATTATAAAATATTGTTATTAATTTAATTCACATATTGTCATTCTCAGATTATTCATTATATAAGTATTTTCTACGTTATTTATTTTTAAATAACTTATAAATTGTTCTGCAATATTTACACCATTAAGCATTGATGATGTTTTATAATTTCGTTCTATTAATTTACAAAAATTTATTTTGTTTTTAGGAATATTATTAAAGTGTAAGAGAGAAATATTATTACTATTACACCATGACATAAACAATTGGTAGTCGTTCATTAGTATAGTTTTAATAATATAGTATGATAATACATTTGTTTCTTCTTTATAAAAAGTATCTCTCAGTAATTTACTTTTACTATTTTTTGAATATAAATCTTTATATGTTAAACCCATAAAATTTAGAGTTTTAACAAGTTGAAAAAAACTATATGTTCTCTCAAAATTAATAAATTTATCAAAGTTAGAGAGAAAATCATTAAAATTTGTTTTATTTTTTAATATAATAAAACTACAAAACATTGCATTTAATATTTCAGCCCAAGATTCAGAATATGCTTCATACAAATTCACTTCTGAATTAACTGGAAAAAGTTTTAAAATAAAATTATCGCAATAATTTGAATCTATTCCAGAAAAATCTAATGCAAAATTATGAAATGTTTCGTGAATAAATACTTTAAACCATTCTTCTTTCCTAAAAACAACAATTTCTGAATCTGATTGACAAGTTCTTGTAAATGCTGTATTAACATGATATTCATTTAATGTATATATATTTGAAGATGGAATTCTTTTTTCTAAAGATGTAAAATAAAAATATGTTGTAAATTTTTTAGAACATTTACTCGTTGAATATATATTTAATATGTATAACCACATTATTATCGCATCTATGTATTTGTTAAATGCAACTAGTTGTAAATCTATATTTTTTTTTTCGCTTATGAAAAATATAGTTATATCTCTGTTGAAGAGAGAAAAGTTGTATTCTACATAATACGAAGATAAATCGTCTATTCTTTTTATTACTTCTGTGGGAAACGATTTTAAATTGAATGTTCGTGGTTTTGGAATTTGATAAACATAATTAATTTTAGATATATTCGTAGTATAATAAATTGTTTTTTTTAATTCTTTTAAATACTTATGAGAATTTAATATATCATTATACAATTGAATTATAATTTTGTAGCTACTTTTATTTAAAGGTGTATGATTTATAAATCCATGATTTACAAAAAATGACATTAATAAATTACTATTTTTAGATAATTTCATTATTACATTAGTGTTTTATTTATTTTTTAATATTTTATTTATTTTTTATATTTTATTTATTATAAATATATATTATATAATGGTTCAATTTAATTGGTATTCTGTTAATATTATTGCAAATAATGATACTATTTTTTTGAAAGAGAACGTCATTAAAACTGGTGACATTATATTGAATGGCTATTTTGTTACAAATAATGATACAAATGAAATTATAGGGTTTTATGAAAAAAATTGGTGGAGTAATAATTTATTGTTATCAACCAATGCTGGTAATTATACGTTTTATCAAGAAAGCACAAGCCAAACATCCGAAATTGTAATTAATCAAATTAATGAAACTACAAATAAAGTGTATACAAATAACATTACAAATTATAATCCTTACAATAAAAATCCTATACAGATAACATATTCATATAATAACATATTTAAAAATAAATGGAAACAATTTGATATTTATGGAACATGTATAAAAAATATGTCTTTTTTTCAATACACACCAAATACTGAATATACATCAATTAAATTTTCTGCAAATAATTTAAATGACGAAATGAATAGTAACATAGGTCAATTATCTTATGGTGTAAAAATAAATAATGAAAGATACAATTATACTATAAGCGTAACTTTTAATATACAGTCTTCTAATTGGCAAATAAATGTTTCGCAACCTATACCATATGTTCAATGGAATTGTCAAAATAGTGCAACCGTAACAATAGAGACCAATCGTGGTAATACTGAAACTTTTACAACAACATCTGAAGGAACTGGTAGTGATGCTCAAAGCTCTCAAATAGCTGCATATAATGCTATACAAACAAATATTAATAATTTTTTATTAAAAAATCCAAATACAATTAAAAATGAAACTAATATTAACGAAACATTGCCTATAAAACAAATAATACTTCGTGATAAATATATGTCTGATTTTGATGGGACTTTAATGAAAGGGTATATTGATGGGGTATCATCTTACCATATGTCTGTATCAGAGTATTTATACAGCATTAATATGGTTAATTCAACATTATATCCTACATGGTCAGTTTACTCAAGTGTTCAAAATAAAAAATTGGCACAAAATGATACAACCGCATTTTTAATGCCATTTGAAATTTATAATTCTGATCAAGACCAATATATTGAACAATATTGGGAAACTACTCTTCAATACTATTTTATAGACTATACGAGAGAATTATTGATGATTTATATTTTACAAGGTTATCAAGTTTGTATAATAAGTGGTTCTCCTTATATATATACTAAGTATTTAACAAAATACTTACCAGTTCAAAATATTATTGGTCCAGAACCAAATGGATTAATTACTTATGGCGTAGGTAAAGTCACTTACGCAAAACAATATACTGGGTCCCAATTAAATTCTTTAGCTGGTTATGTAGGTGACACATGGAATAATGATGGTTTATTGTTGAGCACTGCTAAAAATTATAATATTAATTCAGACTGTCAATTTATTTTGCATGGACAACAAAATAACAGCGATACAATTGCTAATTTGGAAAAATATGGTATCATACAAATATATGCTTATTAGTTTTTTGTTATTTATAATTATTTATAATTATGTACAATTATTTATAATTATTATAATATAAGTATTATAATAATGGCTAAACAAAGACGCACAACAAAAAAGAAAAATACCTCAAATATAACCAAAACAGCAAAAAGACAATCTAAAGCAGTATGTAAAAAACAAACATTAAAAAAATATTTGACCCGTCCATCTCCTCCATATCGCGCAGCATTATGTGTAGGACAAAAAAAAAGAGGCAACGATGGTCTTATGTATATTTCAAGACCAGATATTAACTATGGTCCAGCAAGATGGGTAAAAGTTTAAAAATACAAAAAATATATAAAAAACATATTGAAAATAACTATATTATAGTTTTCAACAAATCATTATATTTATTTATGCTAACATTTTTTAATATATTCATTCTTTTTTCATAAATATTTTGTTTATATGTATTTATTAATTCATTATTTAATATATTTAAAAACTTTGGTAATACTTTGGGTTTGATATTTTTTAAATCTATATAACAATCTGACGGAATATTTACGTCTAAATTGTTGTTACCATAATAAATAGGTATACAACCAACACTGATTGCATCATATATTTTTTCACTAACATAACCTTCCGCATCACAATTTTCTATAATAAGTGCAAACGTATAATTTTGCATTATATCAATAGTTCTTACTTTATTTAAAAACCGTAATTGTGTTGCTTTATAGTTAATTATATCTGAATATTTTTTCCATGTAGATCCATAACAATCAACTTGTTTTCCTAATTCTTTACAATATTCCCATCTCAAATAATCCAATGCATTTAATTTTGTACCATTAATTTGATAATGGTTACACAAATTTCTATTTTCTAAAACAATACATACTTGTTTATTTAAATTATCATTTGTTTTTATACAATTTACATCATTTGAATTAGTTAAATCATATCTATGTATAAATGGAAAATAAATTATATTATTATTTGTATTATTGTGTGTAATTTTGTTTGAGTTATTAATAAATGTTTTCCAATAAGTAATAATATGTGTAAAATTGCTTAAAAGAAAATTGCAATCCCATTGTTCTTGATGCCTAATATTTGGACTTTCAATTGTATATAATATTTTGGTAACATCTTTTCTTTCTAATACTTTTTTAGGAAGTAAATTAATATGACACATATGAAATAATACTTTTTTATTTGAAGGAATAAATGGATTGTATGCACTAATGCATATGTAATCATCCATCTTATCCATTATATTTAAACTCCATTGATCGAATGCGATACATTCTTTATGATTTTCATAAATACGTTCAATAATTTTTTCTGTATTATCAACATCAAAATGAGCAATAAATAATTGCTTTTTGTTCCATGGAATTTCACCGTATTTATTATAAACTAGTTGGTTTCCATTTAAAAACATATTTTGATTTACACTTTGAGTTCTGTTTTCAACAGAGTAATTAACAGAATACTTAAATGTACATTCATAATTAGGATATAATGTCATTAAAATTCTACTATAAATGCGATCTGGGTCATTATTATTATTTGTACCCATATTATTCCATACATAACAAAACTTAACAGCAATTTCTTTTTTTACGCATGTACAATTTGTATCTATAAAATAAACATCGCGATTATAAAATGAATTAGAGATATAACCTAATGATTCACAATCATCATTGCAAATATAATTGCCTTGTATATCCCAAATTTTTCTTAAACAAAACATCCAATCGTAATTATATTGTTTAATTGCATTATAATAATTTAAAATGTGATCATTATCTAACCAGTTATCATTGTCTAAATAAATTACAAAATCACCATTAACTAAATGTGTTATGGAAGAATAAATTTTATGTCCAAAATATCCATTTCGTCCAGTATTATATGGTAATTCAATTATATGTCTTTCGTGATTATTTTGGATAGGAATAATATTTAAAATATTTTGCACTTCATTTTTATATTCTGGACCATCAATAACAATAATATGTTCAATTTGTATATCTTCATTTATTAATTGAGATGAAACCGATACTAATAATTTTGATAATGTTGGATGACCTATTGTTGGAGTTATTATTGAAAATTTCATAATATTTATTTTATTATAATACAAATATACGTTTATATTTGTATTTTTTATAAATTTATATTTTTTATAAATTTATATTTTTTATAAATTTATAATTTTATAATTTGTATAGTTATTTACATTTCATTGCGTTTAATTTTATCCCGAATTGCCATTAAATCTTCAACTAATTCCGGAGGTTGTGCTTTTACATAATGTGTAAGTTTTGCATCGTTTGTTGCAAGCAATAACTTTTTTAAATCTTCATTTTGTGTAAATTTTGCGTATTGTGCAGCATACATTTCTTGTTTAAACCTCTTATCAAAAAAGTCTGGGTCAATTGTAACTTGAGAAGGTCGTAGTACTTCTTTTTTTAATTTACCAGTTTTACTTCCAGCTATTTTGGCTAATTCAACATCTTTTGATAAATCTGTTCCAGAATCGAGAGAGAAACTTAAATAAAATTCTGGATTATTTTTTTTAAATTTAGATCCTTGATAATAATGTTCAACAGATGCCCACTTATGATTATCTAAGGTAAATGAGGTTATCCAATCACTCGCCAGTTTTCGTCTCCATTGAGGTATTCGCGCTAATTCTGTATAAGCCTTTAAATCATCTTTAGATATTTTCTCTCCAGTTCCTTTTCCGGGAAGAGGTTTATCGTTCGATTTTGCATAAAATACAAATATAACATCATCTGTGTATAATCCTTTTAATTTGCTTTCACTTAAATCATCATATTGTGCTTCTTTTATTATTGTTTTTTGTTGGAATGCCTTAAATTTTTGAAAATCTGGTATTAACGCAAATGGCCCGGCATTTTTTTCTAAGCATTTGTCGTAAATCATTTTTTTAATATCATATGGAATTTCAGAAAATTTGAATATCATTTTACGTTTATAGGTAACTAGTTTATAATGTTCACCTATATGCTCAACTATTATATAAAATTCTGGAGTAAATATGCCTTTATTTTGCAATATTTCATCATTTAATTGTCCACATTGTATTACATTTGAAACATCTCCATTTTTATACGCGTCACTGGATAATATAATTAATTTAATGTTTAATATACGTTCTAATGTAGATATAGCCCACGTGTCTGCCCAAAAATCGCACTTTCTAATTTTATTTTTAAATTTTTCCAATGTATCTATTCCTTTCATAAATTTATATTCTTTTGAAATTTGTCCGGTTACTGCCTTTTCTTCTACCAACCTATCATGCTCTACTTTAACTTTTTTAGCATTTTCTAGAAATATTTTTTTCTCTCTTGAATCCAATGTGTTTTCAAATTTTTGTTTTAAAATAACATATTCTGCCTTCAATTCCTTGATTTTATTTGTATCTGTTAATATTGAAGAATTATACATATCATATTGTTCTTTATATCCCATAAATACTTGGTCTGTTGCTTCATTCGATAATTTGGCTCTCAACTTATTTACGTTGGTATGCTGTGCTATACTTGAAAAGGCATCTCTTATGGTAGCAAATAAACAATCTCCAGCTCCTTCATTATCTACTATAGAATAATTTGGATTTTTCATACATTTTTGAATCCATAAATCATCAGAACTTTCATGATATTTTTCTCTATAATCTTTTGCTTGTTGTTGTGTTTCTTCTAATAGCTGAGGAGGAATTGGAACCCCTTTTGTTAAAATAAAAATATCTTTTCTCTCTTCTGGTATTTCGTAATATTCTACAAAATTTCTTTCTTCTAATGCCTTCTCTTTATCTTCATCACTTTCCATTATTTCGCCTTCTTCTTCTTCTTCTCCTTCTTCCTTTTTTGTTGAAGATTCCATTAACGGAACTTCTGGTTTTAATCTTAGACTTTCTAACATTTCCTTTGTTACAAATGTGTATATTAAAGGCTCATCTATTTTTTCAATATCTAAATTATTATAATCGTCTAAATAATTTATGTAATTAGATGCTTTTATTTCGTATACTCCTATTTGAATTACTTTATTATTGTGTTTAACTAAATAAATTGGAAAAAAAAGAATATTTTTATCTTCAAACGTATTTTTTGCATTTCCAACTGCTATAATTACATCTACGCCTAATATTTCTAACTGAAATAAATTTGCTTCCATTCTTAAATCTCCTTTATCTACACTTTTTAATTCTATATAACTTACTTCGTCATTTATTCTAGACAAAACCATTTATAAGTTATTAAAATAATATATTTAATAACTTATTAACATAATATAATATAAAATATTAAATAAATTCTTAATTTACAACATTTTTTATTGCCATAAAATATATTTTTTCATAAATTTATCTTTTTTTAATTCATTAATATAATACCAAAATTGTCGTCTTTTAAAAACAATATCTTTATTGATTACATCGTTTTCAAATAAATATATTTTATGAATTATTTCTTCTTTGTTTGATTTGTTTGATTTTATTTGTTTATGTATTCCATAATATTCAGAAATCAAAAGTAGTTCCTTTATAGTATATTTTGTTAAATAATATTCTTCGTTATTATGCTCCTTTATTTTATTAAACAATTCAGATAAATTTATGTTTTCACTATCATGTTCAGTTTCAAACAATAAAAAATGAATATTTTCTGATTCTATGTTTTCTGTTATTAGGTCTTTTATTATTAATTGTTCTGTTTTAGACATTTATAATTTAATAATAATATTTTTAAATATGTAAATTATTTATAAATATTATTATGATTAACTTAATTATTATGATTAACTTAATAATATAATTAATTTAATTATTATGATTCGATCATATCCATAAATTTAAATATAGTTTTATTTGTTAAACTTTTGTAATCTTTTGCTTTACTTGTTGCTATTTTATTAATTATTTCCATTATTGTAAGGCCTTCTATTAAATCTTTTGCATTTTTACATAATTCTGCATTAAACAAAAGAACCATGTTTTCAGATAATTCATCTACTTCATTTTTTTTGTTTTCTTCAGAAATTAAGATATATATTGTTTGCAATATTTTTTTAAAAATGCTAATAAATTCTTCTTTTGAAATAATATTGTTTATCATGAGATTTAAAAAGAATGCAGACAATGCTTTTCTTTTTTCATTATCTTTATTTATCTTACAAAATTTATCATAATCTACTGATGGGTCAATGTATTCAATATTATTAAATATTTCTGAAAATTTAGACACATTTTCTTGCAATACTTCTTTCATAGAAGAATATTTAATTATTAGTTCTGAATACAAATCCGCATACATTTTTGAGTAAAACCTATTTGTCGAAGCAATATCAAACAATATAACGCCTATACTGTTAATTTCAATTTCAGTTAATTCATCCATAACAGCTAAAATTTTAATTCTAATATCTAAATAATTTGAATTTGATAATTTATTTATATGAGACCGAATTAGACTTATTTTTGCATCAACTCCTTCTTTTTTTTCTATTTTAGTAGTTTTAAAATTTCTTATACTTTCCCAACTAGCATCAATTATATTTGAATTATTTGTATGTTGTGAATTAGTTGTTGGCTGAGATTTAGGTTGTTTAGGTTCAGCTTCCTTTTTTTTGGTAAAATTTGGTGTTTTAATATAATTTGGAGACCCCACTTCACGTGAAAGTTCTGTTATTATTTTTAATGTATTTGGAGGTAATGTATAATTAAATCCATTTAAAATGATATTTTTAAAATCAACAAGTGTGTATGACATCTTTATTATACTATTTTATAGTTGAAAAGCATTTATATCAATTTTTTTAAATATAATAATAAAAATAAATAAACTTAAACACATAAAATAATATTATCGTATAATGACAACTATTGATAATGATAATATAAACGAAATAAACGAAATAAACGAAATAAACGAAATAAACGAAATAAAATCATGGGATGATTTAGATATAAGCAATGATTTATTAAGAGGAATTCATACGGTTGGATATGATGAACCGAGTCCAATCCAGAAAAAAGCTATTCCACATATTATAAATGGTAAAGATGTTTTAGCGCAAGCACAATCTGGAACTGGAAAAACGGCTACTTTTTCTATAGCTGCATTACATAAAGTTGACATTAATGAAAATAATACTCAAGTTTTAATTTTGTCGCCTACGCGTGAATTGGCTACACAAACATCTGATACATTAAATAAATTAGGTAGTTCAATGACTGGATTACGCATTAAAACTATGTTTGGAGGCAATTCAAATTCAGAAAAATTTAATGGATTTTTAAATAAAAATGTTCCACACATTATTTGTGGATGTCCCGGAAAGGTATATAGCATGTTACGTAACAGCACAATTTATGCAAAGCATATTAAACTTGTTATTATAGATGAAGCAGATGAGATGTTGTCTTATGGATTTACAGAACAAATGTATAATATTTTTCAGTATTTTAATAATGATATTCAAGTAGCATTATTTAGTGCTACAATTCCAAATAGTATTTTACCTATTGTCAATAAAATTATGAGAGACCCAGTAAAAATTTGTGTTAAGTCTGAAATGCTTACATTAGAAGGTATTTCTCAATACTATGTTGCAGTAGATAATGATAGAGAGAAATATGTTACATTAAAAGACTTATTTTCTTTTATTTCATTTACTCAATGCATAATATATTGTAATAGTGTAAAAAGAGTAATAGATTTATATGAAGCTATGAGTGAAGATGGTCATTCTACATGTTGTATTCATGGTGATATGACTACTGAAGAGAGGGATGTCGCATTTAATGGCTTTAAACTTGGAAAATCGCGAATATTAATTTCTTCTAATGTAACATCAAGAGGTATAGATATTCAACAAGTAAATTTAGTTGTTAATTTTGATGTTCCAAAATGTGTTCATAATTATTTACATAGAATAGGACGAAGTGGAAGATGGGGGAGAAAAGGTGTAGGAATAAATTTTATAACTAAAAGAGACGTGCATAAACTTAAAGAAATTGAGATGCACTATTGCTGTCAAATTAAAGAATTGCCGGAAAATTTGAATAATATTTAATATTACTCGTAAAAATGATTCGTTGAATTAATTTATTATATTTCTATTTTTAAATATAATAAATGTATAATGAACACTTCAAATTACCTATATATTACAATGATAAAAAAGTTAAATTAAAACAAAACATCATTGATAATTTAGAATTAGTAAAAACAGTAGACTCGTCATGCAATTCTATTTATTCATATTATGTTAATAACAGTAATGAGTTATCTACAAATGTGATAAATCAGATTTCAGAATATTATACTACAGATACAGATTTTTTAAAAGATAATCAGACTTTGTTTAAAACATATAATAAATCGTCAGACGCTAATATAACGAAATATTCAGATTACACAAATATATTAAGTGTATGGAATAATATTAAATCTAATACAGAATTTAAAGAAAAATATCACTACATAACTTGGAGTATGTTTAATTTTTTAAATACTTCTGACATATTCCTTCAATGGCTTACTATTGCAAATATGTCATCACCTTTTATTTCGTTAATTATGCCAATTATAATGATGATTATTCCTTTAATCTTTTTAAAATTACGAGGTGTAAATATATCAATAAATCAATATGTAAATATTTTAAAATGTATACCTCAATCAAATAATATTATGACACTATGTAGTTCTGGAAATATACATGATAAAATATATCCATGTGTATCAATTGGATTCTATATTTTCATTTTATCAAAATATTATGCTCAGTATTAATTCTTATAAAAATATAATAAACATACATAAGTATTTGAAAGAAGTAGAACTTTATTTAGAATACACAGTTAATTCTATGACAAATTATTTGGCTTATTCGCAAAATTTGCCTACATTTAAAGAATTTAATAATGTTGTAAATGATAAAATTCAAATACTTACAGATTTAAAGAATAAATTGCAGAAAATATCTGATATGTCATTTTTCAATTTTACAAAAATATTTGAAATAGGATATGTATTAAAATGTTTTTACGAATTGTATGAAAATAAAATATATAATGATGCAATCATGTATTCTTTTGGATTTAATGGATATGTAGACTGTGTTGAAGGATTAGTATTTAATATAAAAAATGGACATATTAACTTTTGTGAATTTATTGATAATAGCAAAAAAATGGTATTTAAGAATAGTTATCATGCTTCTTTAAAAAATGATAAACATGTAAAAAATACTATTAAATTTAACAAAAACATGATTTTAAGTGGTCCAAATGCATCTGGTAAAACTACTTTATTAAAAAATACATTAATAAATATAATTTGTAGTCAACAGTTTGGATGTGGTTTTTATGAAGATGCAAAAATTCATCCTTTTAAATATTTGCATTGTTACTTAAATATTCCGGATACTTCTGGTAGAGATAGTTTGTTTCAAGCTGAAGCTAGAAGGTGTAAAGAAATATTAGATACTATAGATGCAAATAAAAAAGATACTCATTTTTGTGCTTTTGATGAAATATATTCTGGAACAAATCCGGAAGAAGCTGTAGCAACTGCAGCATCATTTTTAACGTATCTAAACAAAAATAAAAATGTATCTTATATACTTACTACTCATTTTTTAAAAGTGTGCAAAAAATTAAAAAATAATAAAAATATATTAAATTGCAATATGCATACAATAGCATATGCAAATGATGTAAAATATACTTATTCTCTAAAAAAAGGAATTTCAAAAATAAAAGGAGGAGTTAATGTATTAAAACAATTAAATTATCCATCTGAAATTATCCAAAATGCTATATAATTTTTTGAATATTATTCGTTAAATATTATTCGTTAATCATAATTCGTTAATCATAATTCGTTAATCATAATTCGTTAAGTTAATGATAATATTTATATTCTCTTTTTATAATACAATGTTTTCATTTTATTATATATTTTTAGGAATAGTTGCACTCGTTATCCCTTTTTTAATCATTTATTTTGAAAACAAAATTAAAGAACAGAATAAAAAAATGAGTTATATGTTAAATATAATTTCTACTTTAGAACAACAAATAATGTGTATTGGACAAAATATTTCAAATGGTGGTTCGCATATAAATAATCGTGTACCTACATTTAATTCAGATACTCCTATTTTTGAAAAACAAACAGATTTAATTTCTGTTTCTAGCGATGAAAATAATAGTTCAGACGGAGATTATGAAAGCGAAAATGAAAGCGATAGCAATGAAGATAATGAATCTGATAGTGATGACATAGATAGTGATTTAGAAAGCGATGAAGATGACATTAAATGTGTTAATTTGGGTAATGATGAAATTACCATTACAATTAAAACAAATTCAGAAGATATACACGAGACAAATAAAAATAAAAATAAAAATAAAGAAACAGATTTAAAGGATAATTTTATTAAAATACTAAAACTCTCTGACTTTGACAGTTTAGATGACATAAATGATTCTAACAATTATATTGAAAATAATAAATTTAATGAAATTAATGAAATAGATAAAATTATTTTAGAAAAAGATGATAATCATAATTTAACAGATGTTACAAAACTAGATTTATCTGAATTAAAAACTATAAATTTAGTTGATGATTCTATACAACATAATGAAGAAACTGACTATAAAAAAATGAACGTTAATTCACTTAGAAAAATTGTTTTAGAAAAAGGGCTGTCAGAAGATCCATCTAAAATAAAAAAACCAGAATTAGTTAAGTTACTTGAATCACAATCTCAATTATTGGCTTAATAATTTTTATTTTATTCTTTTTTATATTAATAAATTTTTTATATTAATAAATTTTATATATTAATAAATTTTTTATATTAATAAATTTTATATATTAATAAATTTTTTATATTACTAATATAATACACATGAGTTGGGCTACTTGTTATTCTGGGTGTAATAATACTCATTTTAATTATCCTCCTATAATGAATGATGGACGTAATTACTCATCTTACCAGCCAGATGCTGTAATTAATGAACGAATACAAAAGCAAGAAAATATACATAGCAATTGGGCATATAGACAATATATGCAACACAATGGTATTCAAATCATGAAGTATAATACTTTAGAGGCATGCTACGATTTAGGTCTTAATCCACATGTGTATACTGATACAACACCTTCATCAAATGTGCCATACAAATTTAAAAATACTTTTGATACATCTACTCCTGGATTTGGATATTGTAATAGTAATTTAAAAAATCCATATTTAAGCAGAGAACAATTAAACGCACGTCTAGTATCTCCCTCAATCAATTTGAATAATTTAAATAAATGAATAAATGAATAAATAAATAAATGAATAAATAAATTAAATTTAAATAAAAAAATAATAAAAATATTATACCTTAACAAAATTGACTTAATAATATAGTTATAATAATATATAATTCTAATATATATGAAAATTATTAGTATTGATATTGGTATAAAAAATTTAGCATTTTGTCTTTTTGAAAAATCATCAGAATCAACACATTTTAAAATCACAAAGTGGGATATAATAAATATATCTGAAAGTGGGGAAATATTAAAGTGTTGTTTTGATAATAATAACTGTAAGTCAGTAGCTAAATTTAAAAAAGATACGAAATGTTATTGTGTAAAACATGCAAAAAAACAATTGTATCAAATACCAACATCAGAACTAAAATTTTCTTATTTAAGCAAACAAACAATACAAAAATTGTATGACATTGCTGACAAATATAGTATAAAATATGAAAAACCCATAAAAAAAGCAAATTTACTCAATTTAATACATGAGTATATACACACTAATTATTTTCAAGAAATTGAGAAAGTTGACGCAACTAAAATTGGATTAATAAATGTTGGCGAAAACATTAAAACTAAACTTAATTCTATATTGTTAAATGAAGAATGTATAGATTATGTTATTATTGAAAACCAAATAAGTCCTATTGCAATGCGAATGAAGACTATTCAAGGGATGATAGTGCAATATTTTATTATGTGCGGTATTAATGTAAACCATATTGAATTTATATCTTCAGTAAATAAATTAAAAGAGTTTAATAAAGTTGGACAAAATAAAAATATTAATAATGATTTAGTAAAAAATTTAGCAAAAGATAAAATTAAATATGGAGAGAGAAAAAAACTAAGTATTGATAAATGTTTAGAAATTATAAGTTCTGATTATAGATTTAGCAATTGGGCTGATCATTTTAAATCACACACAAAAAAAGATGATTTGTCAGATACATTTTTGCAAGGATTATGGTATATTAATCATCATAATTTATAAATTTTATAGATTATAAACATGTGTTGTATTTATTATTGTATTTTATTAATTAATTTTTAATAATATATATTTTAATTCGTATTACTTAAAATTAAAAGTTCTATTTAATGAATAATAATGTCTGATATAATTGAATTATCTGAATTGGATTTTGATGGTGATATAAAAGATACAAATACTAAATCAATTAAATCAAGTAATTTTGGAGGTGGTCTTGAGCTTTTAATGAATGATAAAATTAAATTAAATTCTAGCAGTAAAATGTCAAGCGATATAGATATAGAAGATCTTAATAATTTAGAAAATGAATTAAATAATTTAGTTGATGATTCATCTACAAATAATTTTAAGTCTAAATCTGATTTATTCGATTCCACATTTGATAATGAAAATAAACATAATGTTAGATTTAATGAGTCAACTATTGGACAAAATACTGCAGAAACGTCTAATTCTGATTCTAATACTTGGGATGGATATGGTAAGTTTAATAATGTTCCAATTAATCCAGATAAAGAAATTCCATTACAACCTCAAATGTCTAAAGAAGAGTTATTGAGAGAAAAGTTTAAATATTTAAAGAAATTAGAAGTACTTGAAAAAAAGGGAGTTGAATTGTCTAAAAAATATACGATGGATTCGCCATTACTTGAAATGCAAGGTGAATATGAAACTATTATGGAAGAAAAATCTAAACAAAATTCAGTTAAATTTCAAGGAAATATGTTAATGGCTGTCATTAACGGAATTGAATTTTTAAATGGTAAATTTGATCCATTTGATATTAAATTAGATGGATGGAGCGAACAAGTTAATGAAAATATTACGGATTATGACGATATTTTTTCTGAATTATACGAAAAGTATAAGACAAAATCTTCTATATCTCCAGAAATTAAATTACTTTTTCAGCTTGGTGGTAGTGCAATGATGGTGCATTTAACAAATACCATGTTTAAAAGTGCAATGCCCGGGATGGATGACATTTTAAGACAAAATCCAGATTTAATGCGTTCATTTCAAAGTGCTGCTGTAAATTCAATGTCACAATCAAGTCCCGGGTTTTCTGGATTTATGAATAATATCATAAATACTGGATCATCTTCTTCTTCTTCATATTCTGGTCCTCCTCCACCGTTAGCTACTCAAGGTCCAAATTCAGTGCCTCCACCTATGCATCGTCCGGGAAATAATAGTTATGCAAATAGACCAGATTTAAACATGAGTCGCAGTAATTTTACAAATGATGGTATTAATTTTCAAGAAAATTTAAATACGAGAGAAAAATCAAGTAGACAACAACAGTCAAAAACAAGTAGACCAGAAATGAAAGGACCAAGTGATATAAATGATATACTCACTGGTCTTAAAACAAAAACAATAAATATCCAAGAACCTCAATCTAATACGAACGATAATAGCACAATTAGTTTAAATGATTTAAAGGAATTGCAAGGAAATGTTAATTTACCTAAAAAAAGTCGCAGAAAACAAAATTCTGCGAGTAATACAATGAGTTTAGATCTTTAAAAATAAATATTCAAAATAACTACGTTAGCCGCGAATTAATAAGTATTTTTAATGATTTTAATTTATTACAATTATAAAAATTATTTATAATTGTATATTTTCATACGTATTTAGATTATTTATTGTTTATAATAAATTATAATAAATGTTAAAATACATGTAAATTAATACGTAGTAGGAGCATTAACTCTTATAGTTCCAATATTATTTTCTGTAACTGTTCCAAATCTAATTGCATAGTATTGATTGACAGATGATGTAGAAGTAGAATATCTGTTAGCAAACCCAACACCACCAGCTGATAGCAATGCAAGTAAAACTTCGGGACGAGTATTGTGATTTTCGTTAATATTGTTTCCACCAGCACTTCCGACAGTAAGTGTTCCAGATGGGTCCACAGAAAATGCATTATTCCCATTCAAATCGCTTAGGTTGTTTGCAATTGTTATTTTCTTATTAAAATTCACAAATGTGCATCGATCTGCACTAGATACCAATGATGATGTAAATGTCATTTTACTGGTATCTATGAAAGTAGAACCATCATCTATCGTACACAATATTCTTCCTTTAGAAGTTATGTAAAACGATGGGTTAGCGTTAATTACTTGCACTAACGAAGCAATAACGAATGAATAAGCTAATTGGGTAACACTGTTTAAAAAGTTATTTAATATGTCTTGCACAGTGTATGTAGCGGCTACTGCAGGATTTAAAGATGCTGCAATTGATTGAAATGTTGGTGTAGTACCGTTAGGCATTGAGGAAACATTGCAGTCAACCAAATAACTAGTAGCAGTACCATTAAATGGACTATTGAGTGAAGCGGATGTACCATTAATCGTGACAGAAGCAACAATCGAAAATGTTGTTTTATTATTAATAGGACCAACAGTATAACATGCGCCTATAAACATAGGATTAGCAACAGAAGGTGCCTGTGAAAATGTCACCATAAAGTTATTGTAATCACTAGTACTATTTGTTACTGAACTGACTGTTGCGCCATTAAGGTTTGGCTCAATTTCAGTATATAGACTTGTTAACAAAGTTGTCATAGTGCTTACTAAAGCGGGTTTGTTTGCGTAAGAGTTGGATGGCATTTTATACAATATACTTATATTTTTATTTTTACAAAAAAAATACCCCTAAATATTTTTAAATAAATCCAACATTATTTTTTTGGTAAAAATAAAAATATATCGTTTTTATATAAATGACTATTTTAGACGATTTAAATCCTCCAACTTCTAATGTGTTATCTAATTCTCTTTTTGCAAATAAATTTATTAGTTCCTTAAGTAATTTAGAGAGCCAAACTAATATTTTTATAAGCACCCTTTGTTTTAACGAAGGCTCCTTAATATTAACGTTAAATTCAAAAGGCGAAGAAGAATGGGTAGAAATTGAAAAATTAACTGTAGGTCAATTAGTTAAAACATATTTACATGGATACAGAAAATTAAAATTAATTGGTTCTGGGACGTTAATAAATAACGTTAATGATCCATGGAAATGTATGTATAAACTTCCTAAAAACGACGATGAAGTTTTTGAAGATTTAATACTTACGCCAGGTCATTCAATTTTAGTGGATAATATTGAAGATGAAAATGAATATAGGATTACTAAACAAAATTTTGAAGGATCTTTTCGTTACATAGATGATAAAGTTTTAATACAAGCGTGTGTTTCAAATAAATTTGTCAAAATAACTGACGATAAAGAATATACATATTATCATATAGTTTTAGAAAATGACGGTGATGTTACAAGAAGATATGGTGTATGGGCAAATGGAGTATTAACTGAAACTACAAACGAAGAAGATTTTCTTGATTGCACTCCTAAAAAATAATACTATTTAGTTATATTATTTTAATTTTTGAAAAATGTATAATTAAAAAATGTACTACATATTGCGAATAATATATATGATACTAAATATTTATTATTCATATATATTTATAAAACGCAAAAATATAATTTATGAATAAATGTTATTATTCACAACTATATTTGAAAGATTATTATTATTGACTTGATCATTTAAATTTGGCGCAGCTTGTATCCCACCTAGTTCATATCCTATTTGATTATTTGATATAATATTCTTATATGTATCATTTAATAAAACAATGCCATCGTTATTATTATTACTAATTAAACAACTATCTATTATATTAGTATTTGCTTTATCAGTAATTAATATACCATTAATATTATTTCCTACACTTGTTGTTTCAGTTTCAGTTGTGCCAAATACATTTAATCCAACTATAGCATTAAAAATACGATTAAATGATGCAGTATCTTTAATTAAAATACCATTTTCTGTATTTCCGGAAAATATATTTGTAGTTATAACAGAAGGATTATCAAAAAATGTATTGGTAATTATATTATGGTTTGAATCACCTTGTATTAATAATCCATTTTTGCCATTTGGCAATGGTGATTTTCCATCTGTAAATACACCACACATAACTGGATCTATTTGTACATTTTCTGCCCCATTTAGGTTAATTCCATTACCTAAATTTCCAGATAATACACATGTTCTTATCAAGTTTCCATATTTTTTGGATGTTACATATATACCATCTTTACCATTAGGTGCTGCACCTCCAAATGCAAATAATCCTCCAAATGTGTTAAAAGATGTTAAATTAGATGTTTCTCCATTAACATAAATTCCATTATATTTATTTCCAGAACATACATTACCAAGTGGTATTACTCCTCCTATTTGTATATATGATGAAATACCATCAACATTAATTCCATTTAAATTAGGCAACAATGAAGAATTTTGTGCATTAATTCCAAAAAAATTTCCTTGGACAGTTATATTTAATGAATCTAATACATATAGTCCATCTAATTTATTACCACTAATTACGTTATAATAAACAAAAGGTTCATTATATACTTCACAACCTATTATATTTATATTTTCTGAATTATCAATATAAACACCATTATTTCCATTACCTAATATACCATTACCATCTTTAGTTGTTCCTATAAAATTACCGTATATATAGTTATCTGTAGAATCTTTTATTTTTATTCCATCTCTTTCATTACCAGAAATTATATTTCCTAAAGGTAATTTAATAAATGTCGGAGTAATTGTTCCTTTTGTACCAGTAGGATTATTAGTTATGCCATCTGAATTTGTAAATATTTTTCCTCCTATAGTATTATTTTTAGAACCAATAATTTCAATACCATTTTTTAAGTTGGGTACAGAAATTGTTCCGCTTTCATTTGTACCTATATAGTTATTTTGAATCATATTATTTGATGTGTTACTTAAATATATCCCAGAACTTTTATTTCCAGATATTAAATTAGATTTTATAGTTGAACTATTTTCTGTATTTAATCCAATTGTATTATATGAAGATGATTCATTTATGTACACACCATTTTCACCATTAAATAATATATAATTTTTGTCTAAAGTTATATTTGTTGAATTTATTTTTATACCATGACTTAACGCATTTGTAATACTTAATCCAAATAAACTTGAATAATCTGATCCAGATTCAAATACTATACTGTTGTATCCATTACAATTAACGTTAATTAATGGCATATCCGTATAATTTGTTTCTGAAATACCGTCAATAATAGCTGGACTTGTAATCACATCTAGATCAGATAATAATGTTATTTGTCCTACAACGTTAAAAAGAATGTGTGAAGTAGGAGTTGTTGAATTTGATTGTATTATTGCTTGTCTAAAAGATCCTTCTCCAGAATCATTTAAATTTGTTACATATATTATATTTGATAAATTTGTGACATAACTAGATGTATTTATAGTCATATTTATTTGATAATTATTATTTAAATATGTTGTATTAATTTCGTTATAAGTGCTCTGCAATACTTCTTCTATTGCTAAATTTTGAGATAACAAGCCTATGGAAGGGTCGGGTTCGTTTGCAGTAGCAGATGATGACGCGCTTGCTGAGCCAGTATATGTACTATTTCCATATGTACAAACGCAGTTTGCTAAAGTTAAAGAAGTTGTTTGTGTCATATTATACGCCTATAAAATATAAAACGCAAAAAAAAATAATTTTGAATAATTATATTATTATAATAATATAATTATATATTTTAAAAAATTTTTTACTTTTTTAAAGTTTTATTTTTTTTTGAAATATATTTTTTAGAATAATATTTTGCGTTTGTTCTTTTTCTTTTCAAAGAATATTTTTTATTTTTATTTTTATTTTTATTTCTTGTTTTTTTGCCGCCAACCGAATTAATTGAAGACAAAGAATTAGTTGATATTTTTAATATTTTGTTTAAATTATCTTTTTGTGAAGTCGTATCAAGCGACAATAATGGTGTTCTTGCAGAACTAGGCTTAGGTGAACTATTATAATCAAATACATTGTTTTCTGTTTCGTCTGGTATAATAATACTAGTTAAATCATTTGTATTAACTATTTTAGTGTCTTGTTCTTTAATATATTGTTTATTATTTTTTTGCGTTTTATTCTGTTGTTTATAAATTTGTATACATTCATTGTATGCATTTGTACACTCATTAAGTCCATCTAAACCGATATCTATTAGTTCATTTAATAATTCTTGGTCTTCAATTATTGAATTAATATCTAATGGCGTTAAATCATCATTCCCACCCCCGGACATTTTACTATTTTTTAATTCTCTTTTTATAATTTTATCTACACAATTTATGTAAGTTTGTATTGACACTTCTATAATTTGTTTAATCATATGAATATAAGGTTTTGGTGATATTTTATTAACAATTTGTAGTATGTTATCTAAATATTTATTAACAATTATAGTTATATCGACTTCTTGATTATGTAAGCCTTTATTTTTTTTATTAAACGATATACTTACTTCTTTTTTACAAGGGTCATGTTTGTAATAATCATCATTATGTACACGTTTTACAAGTGTATCTGCAAAAACATTAAGAGAACTTTTATTTATTTCAAACCTACCAGTTTCATCATTTGGAAAACTAATAAATGAATGTTGTTTTTTTACTTGATTACAAGTTATATGTGCTGGTGCTACGCCTAAGCTATGTAATGGATTACCAATAGATGTTACTGCATTTGAATAACCTAATGTTCCAAGTATATTTCCAAGCATTGGTGGTATAACATGTTCATCTTCGCCACAACCCATTTTTTGATATAAATAAGAACTCTTTTTTGCACCTTTATTAATTATTACTTTATATATATAAACTGGAAAATTACATAACCAGCAATCACCACATTTTAATTTGTAGATTTCCATATTGCCATTTTTTGGAGTTGTTTGTTTTAAACCATTTTGTATCCATTTAATGGAACTACTATCATCATCTTTGGTGTATCTCGTAGTTGTAGTATCATCATTAGGAACTGGAACATAGTTTATATGAAATAATTTTACAATACTAGATATATCAGAACTTGTTAACAATTCACGTGCAGTTATTTTGTGTTCATCTATAGTTTTTTTATCATATTTTAAATCTGTATTTTGTGTAGAGTTTATAAAATCCCATACTTTATGTAAAAAATCTTTTCCACTAATAGTATCATTATTTGTTTTTCCAGAACATTGAATTACATATTTTGATAATAAATCAAATGATGAATCTACATTACTGTTTATCTGTTGGATAGTTTTAAGTCCATATGTATTTACACGGGCACTTAAAAATTTTGATAATATCGCGTTAAATATACTAGATATATCCCTATTTTGACTTTGTGAAATTGCTTTAGAACTCTGCGATAAGTCTCCAGATTTCACTATGGTTTGTAGTGTGTTTGACAATGGGCTTGACATTAGTGTTTGTTTTTTTTGTTTAAGTTGTACAAAATCTTTCTCTTCTCTATTTCGTTTTGTAGCTGTTGTATTTAAAGCAGTCGACATTATTCTTGGAGAACGTCGTAACAAAACGTTATCTGTTATTGAATATCCGGCGTTATTGTATTCAACCATATTAGATATGAAGTCTTTATCATCATTTAAAAAAAATACGCCGTACTCAGAGTTAACATTATTTATGGTAATATTATCAGCCCAATTTGATGAATCAAACCAGTTAAGCACATCAGTAGCAAAATTTGTTATATTATTATTCACATAGGATATATTGTCATACACATAGGATATATTGTCATACACAAATGATGCTAATCCAATACTCATTTTTACTATAATATATAATTATAAAATAATATAATTATATATTTTAAAAAATTTTTAAAAAATTATAGCTTTAAATCTAATAAATGTGGATATTTTATTTCTATTAATTCACTAATTTTATCTGCCTTTAATAATTTATCTCTTTTTAAAATATCAGATGTTTCTTTTATCAATTCTTTGCAATTTACAATAATAAATTGCGAATATTCATATGCCTCATGAATTAATTTGACAACTTCATTATCAATTACTTCTTTATATTTTTCACTCAATGTAGGATAAATCAAATTTTTACCCATTCCATAATATACAATCATTTTTTCAGCCAATTTAAGTGCTTCTTCAAAATCATTATTTGCACCGGTAGTAACAGATACGTCGTAAAATACTTCTTCTGCAATACGTCCAGCTAGTAATATCATTAAATGCTCAAACAATGATTCTCTAATATAAATATTGCTTGTTGAACCTTCAAATACAGTATATCCGGGACTTCTTGGCGAAGATAAATTAATAACTACTTTTGTAACCTTAGAATGATGTTTTGAAAAAATACCGACAATAGCGTGTCCCATTTCATGAATTGCAATACGGTCTATTATATTATCTGTAAATTGATGTTCATTGGGTTGCCATCCGGCGATCATTTTATTAAGAACTATATCAAAATCTACATAACCAAATTGTTGTCTATTAAATCTTAATGCATTTAACATAGCTTCATTTAATAAATTTTCAATTTGTGCACCAGAATTACCTTCGGTAATTTCAACTAAATCTTTTAATATTATAGTATTGTCATGAGGTTTACCTTTAATGTGAATATTTATAATAGATTCTCTCGTTGCATTATCTGGTAATCCTATATATATTTTTTTATCTATTCTCCCCGGACGAATTAATGCAGTATCCAATAAATCTATACGATTAGTAGCAGCAATAACAAATATACCAGAACTATTTTTAAATCCATCTAATTCTACAAGTAAAGAATTTAGGGTGCTGTCTCTTTCACTACTTGAGCTTTCTCCATCAGATGATCTTTTTCTTCCTAACGCATCTATTTCATCAATAAATATTATACATGGAATATTGTTTGAAGCTAAATCGAATAATTCTTTTATTCTAGAAGAGCCAACACCAACATATTTTTCTTGAAAATCTGACCCAGAAACTGCAATAAAACTACAATTCGCTTCACCAGCTAATGCTTTAGACAACAATGTTTTCCCAGTTCCCGGAGGTCCTTCCAAAATCAATCCTTTAGGAATTCGTATGTTATATTTAGAATACTTTTTGTAATTCTTTAAAATATCTACACATTGAAGTAATTCTTGCTTTACATTAGTGTAGCCTCCAACATCTTTAAATGCGGTATTGAATTTTTTTATAACTTCAAAATTTTTCGATTTTGTTTTTTTGCTTTTACTTTTAAAGGCACTAAAATCGTAATCATCATCATCTTCATTTTCAATTTGAAGATTTAAAGGTTTTAAATTATATATTACTGTATTATATTTAAGTTTAGGTTCCACACCATTATTTTCTGTATTATTATCGTCATCTAAATTTAAAATATTATAGTCTTGAATAGTTTTATTTTGTGAATTTAGTCTCTTAATTTTTCCTTCGTAATAATCATTTGACAAAGGATATTTTTTATTAATAAAATTGTTATAAGTATTATTCTTTTTTTGCAAGAATTCTTCGTAATATTTTCTTGCAAACGGATTTAAATGCAACCGTAGTTTGTGGTTATATTTATTTGATTTTGGAATAAATCCATTAATTAAATCCAATGAATACAACCAATAAGTGAGAAACAAAATAATATTCATAATATAACAATTAATTTTCTATTTATGTTATTTTTTGAGTTTATGTTATTTTTTGAATTTATGTTATTTTTTGAATTTATGTTATTTTTTGAATTAAGTATTTAGAATTAAAAATATTATAAAATACAAATTTAAAGAATGAGTTGTCCAAAAAGTGGAATAAAAATACACAATACTCCAAACCAAAATGTTAATATACCTATAAATACAAATACTTATGTTAATAAAAATTGCATAGATTTAAACATAGAAAATTATTCATTGGAAGAATTATATGGACTATTTAAAATTCAAAATTATACTCTTACAGATGAAGTTATGAGAGAAGCCAAAAAGATAGTTTTAAAAATGCATCCGGACAAATCTAAAATAGGACCAGAGTTTTTTTTGTTTTATTCTAAAGCGTATAAACGTTTATTTGAAATATATGAGTTTCAAAATAAATCTGAAATAAAAAAACATGATACAAATGATTATTATGATTCTCAAAATGTAAAGACCTTAGACGTTCTTTTTGAAACACAATCACATTTAAAAGATTCCAATGATTTTAATAAATGGTTTAATAAACAATTTGATAAGTATAAATTAGAAGACGAGAGAAATGATAAAGGGTATGGTGATTGGCTGAAATCAGATGACGGTGTTTCTAATTTAGGAAATATTTCAAAAAATGAAATGAATAATGAGTTTGAAAAGCAAAAAAAACAAATACAATCATTAAGTGTATATAGAGGTATAAATGATACATATTCATCTACATTTGGAGGCACTATTTTAAATCAAAAAGATGATAATTATACATCATCAAATATGTTTAATAATGATGGAATTGGATATACAGATTTAAAACAAGCGTATGTAGAATCGGTTATTCCAGTAACTGAAGATGATTATAAAAATATACCTAAATTTAAAAATGTAGACGAGTATAATCGTCACAGAAACAATATAGATATTACTCCTACACAAAAAGAAGAGGCGCTTAAACAGTTGTATGATAAAAATAGACAAACTGATGAAGAAAGCACTGCATTAGCATTTCATTATGCAAAACAAGCAGAGAAATCTAAAGAAAATAATCAAAGTTTTTGGGCAAGTTTGAAAAAAATAACTAATTTATAATAAACTAATATATAGTAAACAACTAATATATAGTAAACAACTAATAGATAGTAAACAACTAATATATAGTAAACAACTAATATATAGTAAACAACTAATATATAGTAAACAACTAATATATAGTAAATAATCTATAATAGTTGTAAAATAATAAAATATTATTTGTATAATTATATAAAACTATTTTCATATAATTATTTATAACAAATGAGTTTGCCAGAAAATAATACAACTATAAATATAAAACTATTTTTGTTAGATCCACTAACAATAATAATAAAATTAGCTATCCTTGGAAATAAACCAATTGGAACTAAAATACTTATCCAAAATAATGTTATATATTTACAAGAACCGGGACCATTTCAAGCATTATGTAGAATGATTTTTAAGTCAAATAAAACTGATTTACAATATATGTATAATCCTATTCAAATAGCATGTTCTACATTTTTATCAAAGGAAAATATAAAAAAAATACCGAGATTAAAAGATTTATTTGTGTGTGCTCAAAATGGAATAAAAAAGTTAATAGAAACATATAAAAATTGTTCTATAATTAGTTTGTGTTTAAACTATTATTATATTATAATATCAAATTATGTAGAAGATAAATATAATGACACTATTTTTTTAAAAGATAGTATGACATCTCTATACACGGCTGAACTTATAACAAAATTAAATTCAGAATGGACCGATGAAAAAATAAAAGTTATACTTGATTTAATTTCATTTTTAATTAAAGATACCATGGCTACAGAAAATGTAAAATCTTTGGAAAATATAATTAATAATATAGACAAAAATACGCAATCAATATTAAGTTCTATGTAAAATAATATATTATCTAACATATTTACCAACACGCGCAAATGAGTCGATAACAAAAATAATAAATATTCCTAAAAAAGAATACAATATTATTTCTTCAGTAACATTATTTGTTTTTTCATCTTGTTTTTCTTCAAGTAAATGAATCATATAATTTATTTTTTGCATTAAAACATCGTTTGATAAATTATCATATTTATTTATTTGATTATTATAGTTTAATTTATTATTTTGACTATTATATGTAGGTAATACCTTTTTATAATATTCTTCAACTTGCTCTTGTGTGGCGTAATTTTTATAATCGTTAAGTTCTAATTTATTGTCATCATAAATGGGTTGTGGTCCTTGTCCAACAGTTCTAAACATTAAATCATTGTGTTGTTTAGAATTATTATGTATTTGTTCTGTAGAAATTGTTTTATTTACACCAGAAGAACTTGGCATTGGTGGTGGATTAAAATCCCCAAGTTCGTTATCTTCATCATTAATTTTTTCTAAAATTGAATTTACTTTATTTGTATCAAATAATTCAAAGTTTTCTTTAGAATTTGCTTTTTGTGTTTTGTTATGTGTTTGTCTTTTTTTACTTATATAATTATCTTGATTATTTGTATTATTGTCAAATGGAGCGGCATACATTGCTAAAGACATTATTAATAAAAAACAAGATTATAATTTGAAAAACATACTTAAAATAGTGTTTTGTTGTTTTTATATTTTTTTTTAATAATAAAAATATATACTATAATTTATATAATGAAGTATATGTTTTTTAGCAAACATAACATGGGTATTGTTCTTACTCTGTTATTAATACTTTTATTAAGTCAATCAAAAATATTAAACATGTTTGTAAATACTGCTTTAGGAAGAACAATATTAATTGGTCTTTTAGTATTTTTAAGTTATATTCATAAAATATTAGGGGTTGTATTAGTTTTAATAATCATTATATTAATAAATAATAATGATAACATATATTTAGAAGCGTTTACTAATTCCAATAACACGACATCTCAAATGACCAATTTAACTGACACTAAAAAACCAAAAGGAGACACACAACCCTTAACTACGCCTACATCTGATACAAAGATAACTAATACAAAGATAAAATCTCAAAATGTAGCACAAGAAGGATTTGATATTATCGGAACAGAACATAACCTTAAAAAGGGTAAACAATCAAAATCTATATCAGTAAACACTCTTATGAAAGGTTCTGATAATGTGCTGCCAAATGAAAGCGCTTCTTTTTCATCAGTTTCTTCTACATATTAAATAAATACTGAATATGTAAATTTTAAATATTGATTGGTTTATTTTATATTTTATAAAATTATATAAATTATAAATATAATCTATTATTTTATATATTTGCATAAAATATGAAATATTTATTGATATACTTTTGTTTATTAATTATTATATTAGTTAATATTGGATTATATACGATAAATTATAAAATATCCGAACCTTTTACTCCGGGTATTAGAAAAATATATAGACCTTATATAAGAAATTCGCGTATATTTTATCAAAATACTTATAATAAATATAGGCAGCATACTTCAAATCTTTTCAAAAAATTTGGAATTATATAATTTTATTTATTTTAATATATTATTTTATTATAATGAATAAAAATAAAATGAAAAATAAAAATTCAAGTATATTTACACCTATACTAAATTATGCGTTGTATATAAATAATCACGTTATGTATTTAAATAACAGCAAATTATTTGCCGGTGTGGTAATGATATTGCTTAACGTTGGTTCAAAATTTATATCTATCCAATTTAGTAAATCTACTGAAGAATACATGAAAAACACTTTGAGCAAGCAATTATTGGTATTCGCAATGGCTTGGATGGGTACTCGTGACATTTATGCAGCACTTGGATTAACTGCTATATTTGTTATTTTATCTGATCATTTGTTTAATGAAGACAGTTCATTGTGTATAGTTCCACATAAATACAGAATTCTCCATAAAGCAATTGATACAAGTGGTGATAATATAGTTTCTGAATCAGAATTAGCTGCTGCTATAGCAGTATTAGAAAAAGCAAAAAGAGAAAAACAAAAGATCTCTCAGCAAGATGCGTATTTAAAGTTTAACTTTGAGAGATTTTAAATTTTTGCGTGTTTTTTTTATTTTTTTATTTTTGTTTATTTTTTTTGTGTATTTAGTATTTCCACCATAATAGTTATTTTTATATCTAGAATATTGATTATAATATGGAGTATTATTATATCTTGAATATTGATTAGGATATTTATTAGAATATGGAGTATTATTATTATATATTGGATACAAATTATTATTATTCTTAGAATATTGATTAGAATATTGATTAGAATATTGAGTATTATTATTATACCTAGAATATTGATTAGAATATTGATTAGGATATTGAGTATTATTATTATACCTAGAATATTGATTAGAATATTGATTAGGATATTGAGTATTATTATTATACCTAGAATATTGATTATATTGATTAGGATATTGAGTATTATTATATTTTGGATACAGATTATTATTATACCTAGAATATTGATTAGGATATTGAGTATTATTATTATTCCTAGAATATTGATTAGAATATTGATTAGGATATTGAGTATTATTATATTTTGGATACAGATTATTATTATACCTAGAATATTGATTAGAATATAGATTATTATACCTATTATATGCATTTAATTTATTTTTTTGAGTAATTGTGTGTTCAGACGTTTTTTGTTTATTACTACTATCATTTAACCCAAATAAACGTGCAAAATCAAATTGTATTGCATTCTTTTTTTTAATACAATACAACTCTTTTTTTTGAGTAGGATTTAAAGAATTTCCCTCTGCAAGGTGCAGATATATTGTTATAGAATAGCATAATGGTGATCTCGTTAATTCATTTAAAGAGCCACCTTTAAATATACTTGACGATTCGCTTGTTAAAGATGTATCGCTACTTTCATACACTTTATAAATATATTTTAACCCATTGTATGTTCTTGGAAAATAGCTTATAAAATCTACATAAAATTTTTTAATATTTGTAGGCGAGTTCATTAAAATCCCTTTATCTGTAACTTTAGAATAATCTTGATTTAAATTTATGTTATATTTAACACGAATAGCCGTAAATGAATAATCTATACTTTTAAATATTTGCGATAAAAAATTAAAATACGATTTATCAGAATTTGGTACTATAAAATAATTGGTAGCATATATTAAAAATATTATACCTAATGGTGGAAGCGTCCATTTTTGTATTGCAGACAAAGTATTAACATTTTTAAAATCTATATCTGGTAGTCTTTCAAATATTGAAGTAATATATCTGTTGTTAGTATTAAATACTATTAATTCGTGGCCATGTATATTTAGATTTCTATAATACGGCATATTTAAAAAAAGATAATGTGAATAATTGCTGTTACTTACAAAATTATTGTTTATTGCTGTAAATTTGCAATCATTAATACTCAATGCATCTGAATCAAAAATTTGGATTACTTTTATTTTAAATATATATTGTATTGTTGTAAATATAATATCGTGTATAGGTTTGTTTGGATCAATTATATAATTTAGTATGTCATTTATATTGTTAACATCCATTTCTTCATACGGTGCTGTTGGATTGTTATAATTTATTACTACAAAAGACATTACATCTGATTTATATTTTGTAGATGAAAATATTTGTTCTACAAGGCCATTATCTACACTTGTAGAAGTAGTATCACCTCTTTCACGAATCTTATCATTATAAAGATTATTTAATTCTGTTACAACCGTTGGTATATCTTTATCAAATATTTCAGATGCTAGGTTTTGTTTTAAATAGTTATCCTTTATAATTGTATTTGCAAATAATAATCTCAAAATAAATCCATTCCATTCATTTATTTGTATTGCTTTATATAAAACCTCTATTAGATCGACATTTTTAAATACTCTCTTTATAAGCTCTATATATTCATCTATATCACTTTCTATATATTTTTGAACACTAAATACAGAATTAATATCATTATTAATATATATATTCAAAGCATCAGAAATTATTTCATAAAAACGAGTATTTATAGTGTCTAGTTGTTGATTATAAGTGTCATTGATAATATGTTTTTTATGCTGCAGTATATACATATTAGATATAGAAATATTATATGCAGTGTCACTGTAATTATGTGGCAATCTATTAATATTTGGGTTTTGTAATTTTTGTTCAAGTATAATGTCTATTATTTTTTTAATGGTATCATTTTGAAAATTGTTGTATATATATGTTATCATATTTTTATAAAGTGTAGTATTTAAAAAATTTTGTAAATAATATGTAAATATACTTACACTAAAACGTTTGTTCATATATTTATTTAAATATGGACTTAAACTACTAAGTTTTGAAGCATAATTGTCCGTGTATTCAATTAAGTGATAATCTATGTTTGAATTCGTAATTTCTGATGAATCAATTCTAACATTTTTTTTAAAGTCATTTATTTTGTTGTCTATACCATTTTTAATACTACATAAATTATTTTTAATGTTTGAGCTGACAATTATAATTGGTTCAACTGCATCATTCAAAATATATTCAAGCATTTCATTTTTATCACTAAAAATTGTTTTTTCTTTTTCTAATGGAGTAGAAGTTTCTCCAATAGATAATGGTGTTCTGTTAGGTATATCACTTCTTGTAGGTATATTAGTTATTGTAGGTAAACCAGTTCTTGTAGGTATATTAGGTATATTAGTTATTGTGGGTACATTAGAAATAGGAGTTGTTGGTATACTTGGTAAGGAAGGAATAGTTAACGATGGCGGATTAGTAATAGTTGTTTCCTTTTTTAATACTTCATTTGTCTTTGGGGTTGTATTAGCCTTTTTAGGTATGGGTTTACTATAATTTGACCCATATAATACATCTTGTGGTAACTCATCTATTAATTTAATTCCTTCATTATAATTTTGCGTTTCTCTCTTAATTCTATTTAAAGGATTTAAATTGTCATAGTAATTTTTATATCTGTTTAGTTCACGTTCACTCACTTTAGGCTTTACAACCCAATCGCCCACAGCCCACTGATAATCCATTATAGTGTACAAATTACTTTTAATTTTTAACACATTTTCTTCAGTAAATAATAAATCTAAAATGGTTTGAATATTGTTGCTTATAAAATCATTTTGGGACGCATATTGTAAGCTATCTGTTTTATTTGTACTATATGATTTAACAAAGTTATTAAATGATGATTTATCAAACAAAAATATTAAACTTTTATGTTTAAAATTAGAAATTATTTTATTTTTATTTAATTTAACTAAAGGATTGAAATAAACTTTATCATATCCATATAAATTACTACTCAACATACTTGGTGTAAAAATTATTTGATTTAAACCAACTAAATTAGTATTTATAATTATTTTTAATTCGTCTGGTATTATTTTTGAATCTGATGTATTTTTTAATTTATTTGTGTCAGAATTATTTGTTTTTGATACACGTTTAATTGTTTTATTACGATTATTATAATTCATTATATTATAATAATTGTATATTATAAAAAATAAAATATTTATATATATTATAATGGCCCCTCCTTTTCCTTTAGTTAATCCAGACATTACGTTGTATTATAGTATTTCTCCAGATGCTGGAGCTGAATTTGCATCATATACTAACGGAAAAAATTTAATTGAAGATTTATATAGTATTACGTATTTAGTTACTCCACCAGTTCCAGCAAATTTAAATATTTCTATTGGATCGGTTGCTATGATTCGAACTGTATTTGACATTAATAATAATGATGTAAATCCCGATGGCGATGTATTTGATACAATTAATAATGTAGTATTATATTTTAAAGGTACCGAAAGAAGCACAATTTCATTTAATGCAAATACTTATAATGTTCTTGTTCCATTTAGTGATGAATTTTATACTTTTCCAGCAAATTCTACATTTACATTTGAAATTTCTGGTGGAACTGGCGATTATTTAAATAAAAAAGGATTTGTTCAACTTATTACTGATGCTGCAAATATAAATAGAGAAGTAAAAATATATTTTTTAAAAACTTATTCTGCTAGTGCATCTGCATCTGCAACTACTATAGATTGTAATGGAAAGACAGTAACATTTACAGAAACTGCAAGTGCAACCTCAACCGTTTCTGCAGAAGATGCAGAGAAAATTGCTAAAACAGTAGTAGAAGACTTAGTTAATGCTTTGTTATCGAAACCATGTTAAAAATATTAATTTATGATCAATGCTTTATTTGATTTTATCGTGCTATACGCGAAATTATAAAAAAAATATGCTGTAGGGCTTATTATTAATGGTTTTGTTTTTATAATTAGGTTATCAATTATAACATTATTATGAGATATATTTTCAATTGCAGCAAATCCAAAATAGTTTTCATTTGCAATTTTCCAAAAACTTATTTTAAATCCTTGAATAAAAACTTCATTATCATTGATATTATTAGTATTATTATTTTGATTTATAAAATCATTGATAGATGCAAAACAAGATAATACTTCTACATTTTTTTCAATAAAAACACATGTTTTTCTATAAAAGTAAGCACACATAATTTTATTATCTAATACAATGGCATAAATATATATATTTTTGCTTTTAATTAATTCTGTTATATTTGACACATTTACATTGATGACTATATCAAATTGATTACGTGTTTCATCTATATAACCAAATAATAAATGTAAATTTTGTGCATTAATTTCAATTAATTTATATACTGGGTGTAAATCTGTAGGTTTTGTCCACTTATCAACTGAAAACCCATATGTTGAATATACTGTTAACGGAACAATCCCAGTCAGTTCTTCTTCTCTCTTAAATAAACTCACAACTATATTTTTATTGAGATGGCTTTGATTATAATGATGAGTTTGTATTAACTGAGGAGCAATTCCTTTTTTTCTAAATAATTTATCTACACACAAATAATCTACATAATATGCGTCAAAATTTCCATTATTCATGTGAATATGAATAGGTCTTGAAGTTATTGTACCTATAATTTTACTGTCTTTAATTATATTATTTTGTTTCGTATCAATCATATTATTTTCTTCATGGTATAAACTAATAAACGATTTCGAATTATGTCCTTGAAAATAAGGAGATATATTATTTAGTTTTGGAGAGAAAATGTTGTTTTTATTTTGTAAATAATTTGATTTTATAAAAAATAATGTGCGATTTAATTCAATATTAGTCAATGTATTGTATTCATAAGTATTTATATTTTTAAAATTAGTATATTTATTTTTATTTGGTAATGAATGATTGATAATACCCGGCGGTTTAATAATATATCCGATATCGTATATGTGAAATACTGGCTGAGAAATCCAAAATCCATATTTTATACGAATGTATCCATATACTATTATAATTATAAGTAATCCAAAAAATAATATGTATGATAAATATTCAATCATATTATTTATATTTAATATTTGGGTTAAAATAATATTTATATTTGTTCGCAAAATTTGTTTTATATTTTGTAGTATATTTATTCTTGTATATTTATTCATAATATGCATTCCATTTGGATAAATTATCAATTATATCTTCATTCATTTCTTTTTCACATTTATTTGTCCAATCTGAATTTGCTAGGTCTTCTTCTGGCCATTTTGATTGTAAATAGTTTATGTAATTTGTTAAATTCTGAATTTTATTCGTTTGATATCTTATAATAGAATTTTTATTTTTTATCGTAGTATTTTGTTTATTAATCATGCGTTGTAATTGAATATTATCCATTTTATTATATATTATATATCAGTATAAAACCATTTAAGTTGTTTATTAAATTATATATTTTATATTTTATATTTTATATTTTATATTTTAAGCTGGTTTTACTAATATGTATAAGTATTGATTTTCATATGCGCATTTTACCATATCTATTTTGCTTTGTAATGTAAATCCACATTGTTCTGCAATCGTTAATATATCTGATGTATCTTGCATATATAGAACTTGTTCTTGTTTTCTTACTTTTCCATTATTAAATTTAAACTTTTCTTCAAATGTAGCTAAATCATTGCCTTGATTTAAATTAAAATTTGATTCATAAATAAAGTCATTAAATGTTATTTTAGTATTTGTTATTCTCTCTTTAGCATATTTTTGAGGAGAGACAATATACAATGGATTACCCGGAGGTAATATAGGATCAAATCGTTCTCTGTCAACAAGGTGAAGTATAATATGTCCACCCGGCATTAACCAGTCCATACAATTTGTAAAAAATATTCTTTTATCTTTAAAATAATAAATTGTAAAATATAAACACAGAATATGAGTAAATGAATTATTGTTAAACTGATCTCTATCTAACACATTACCAACTATAAAGTTGCATTGTGGATATTTATTTTTAGCATGATTAATCATATTTGGAGATATATCAATTCCAATTGTTTTTATTTTGCTAACACATAAATTCGCAACATGATGCCCAGTTCCACAACCGACATCTAAAACAATACTCTCGTGATTTGCCAATGTTTGTGTCATAACTGTTTTTGTTTCGTAGTTATTTTTTACATTATTAAATACTAAATGATCATAAATTGTTGCATAAAATTCATCATATACCTCATTTCCAGTTTTGAAAACATAATTATCATTCTGTGTATATCCTTCTTGTAATGAATACGATTTATAATTTAATGATTTGAAAAAGGTAATTAAAATTAATAGTATTGATGTATAAAATAAAAGTTTTCCAAAATTGGACATTTTATTATAAAAATTAATTATTGATTTTATTTTCATCTATATGTATTGTTGTTATTTTTTTTATGTATTTTTTTATATAATGTCTGAAACTGCTGAAATAAATGATATAAGAGCAACAAATGAATTTAAAGGAATTACATTTTCTAAATTTAAAAAAACAGATGTAAATAAAGAATTACTAAATAGTCTGATTAATTCAAAAATTGAGCCGGCGTGTTATTGGTGTGCTGAATTGGTTTGTGCTGGGCATTATGGAGATATATGGGAGATTATATTGTATTTTTATAGTAAATATGTGCATTTAGGTAATCCTAAATTAGCAATTTATTTAGATTATAGAATTAAAATATTTAAAGATGTATTGCGAGGTGGATATGTAAATGATGAATTAAGAATGAGAAATAATTTAAAAATAAGAAAATTATTTTGTGAAATAATGTGTGTTTTATGTGATGCAAAACGAAAACATAGTTTTGATAATATTAAAATTAAAAAAGAAGATTTTGATATGACTCATATGAAAGACCGATTTAAAGCACCAAATGTACATTATGCAGAAGAGGTCTTTATGAAAGATGACCCCAAAGAATTGTTTATAGCAGTTAATGAATTGGCTTATAATATATCGGATGAATATAAAAATGTAATTGAAGCTTGTTATTGGATTGAATGGATAATTGAATTTGAAACTATATGTAAAAATACAAAACAAAAATGTAAATGTGAGAGAAGATGTAATATTCCAGTTGATAGTAAATACCAAATGGATATTATTTGGATAATTTGGGAAATATTTTTAAAAAAATCGAAAAAATGCTCTAAAATAGTTGAAAAAATAATAGAATCTTTATTAAATTTATTCACATTAAAATATACATCTGGTTCTATTAAAAAAAGAAAATATATTTTGTATTTTGCTATTTCTATTTTGTGCGAAAAAATTAATGCTGATGAAGAAATATTGAGAGAAACTCAAAAAGATGTTGTTAATACTATTGTAAAAAATATAGATTTGATATACAAACAAATTAAAAAAAATGAAGTTTCACCGGAAACAGATTATTTATTTAAAAATGTAAAAAATACTAATTTAGAAAAAACAATTGAAAAAATTAATAAAATGAACTCTTTTGAAGAAAGTTTTATTCCTCGATTATAATATATAGATAATATGATAAAATCGCGTAAACTATCCAACAAAGCTACGCGTAAAAATAGAACAAATAAAACAAATAAAATAAATAAATCAACTAACAATAATAATAATAATGATAATAATAAATCTCGTTCTATACAAGAGTTTGAGAGAGAAATTACAGTATTATTTTTAGAAATGTTGTTAATGATTAAATTATTTCATTGGAAAACACATAGTTATGCTACTCATAAAGCAACGGATGAATTATACAGTTCGCTTAATGAAAAAATGGACCAATTTATTGAAATACTTTTAGGAAAAACAAATACAAGAATACAATTAACCAATACAAAAACAATTCAATTATTTGATTTAACTTCAGTAAATGTATTTATAAATAAAATTGATGGGTTTAAACGTTATTTAATAAATTTAAATGATAATAAATCGTTTAATTTAATGTCTAATTATGATTTATTAACTGTTCGTGATGAAATATTAGGCGATTTAAATAGATTTTTATATTTGCTTACATTCAATTAATTTTACATTTAATTAATATTATAATTATTATAATTATTATTTTTTATAATTATTATATATAATGTCTACATCATATAGTATTCCATTTACTATATTTAGTGTTGTTGTTGTTGTTGGATTAGGTGCATTTATTTATAATAATAGAGCTTCTATTTCAGATGAAGGGTCTAAGCTAATAAGTGATACAAAACAAAAAATTAATGGATATAGAAACGTCGGAGCACAATTTGGAGGAAAATATAAAAGTAAACGTAATAGAAATGTTAAAAATAAAAGCAGAAAACATTAAAAAAATGGATTGTAATTATATATTTTTATTTAATAATATATATAATAATAATATATAATAAATATGTCATCAAATGTCGGTATTATTGTAGCTGGAGTTATTGGTGTCATATCTATATCTGCATTAATTATATATGCTACGAATAAATCTTTAAAAAATGATACAATTGTAGACAATAAAGAAGATACTAACAGATATAGTTTAAGTAGTCTTGATGATGAAAAAAATGATTCATGGTTTGGACCAGTAAATTTATCGTCAACTGATCCTAATGAGGCAAATTTTGATTTTAATTCTGAATCTGACAATGATTCTGACGATGGACAAAAAGGAGGTAATAATAAATCTAAAAAAAATAAATCTAAGAAAAACAAATCTAAAAAAAATAATTCTAAGAAAAACAAATCTAAAAAAAATAAATCTAAGAAAAACAAATCTAAGAAAAACAAATCTAAGAAAACTAAATAAATAATATATTATTAAAAATGAATAAATAATATATTTATGATAATATAATATGGATAATTCTTCCAATAATATCGAAAGTATTCTTACATCTTCAAATACTTATTCAGATCAATCTACTGGATTTTTTAGCGGAATACAAAATATTAGTATTTCAACTTGGATAATTATAATTTTAATTTTAGCTTTATTGGGATTTAATATTTTTGTTTATTTAGCTAAAGGAACACAAACTATAAGTGACATTTTTTCGCCGATTATAAATAAATTCGTAAGCATATTTGCGTCTACTACTAAACAAGTTGTTAATGTATCTGCTGAAGGTGCTAAAACGGTAGTAAATACGACTGCAAATACGGTACACGATGGTTTATCTGAAGTTCAAAATATTACAGCTCCGTCAAGTTTAAAATCAGAACCAATTACAAATGACAATGATGTACCAGATCAAAATAGAACAATAAAACAACAAATGCTAGCAAACGAATATAGTGCAGACGATTCTACTAGCACAATACAATCCGGATCTCAAAAATCTGGCTGGTGTTATATAGGTGAAGATAGAGGATTTAGGTCATGTGCTGAGGTTGGCATTAATGATACTTGTATGTCCGGAGACATATTTCCGTCTCAAGAGATTTGTGTAAATCCTACATTGAGAGCTTAAAATATATCAAAATAATTTGAATATAAACTATGTTTGTAAAAACTATATTAGTAAAATTTAATTATATAGTACATTTAGCTAGACGATGTAGTTACAGTAATTGTATTTGATGCATCTGATTCAAGTGTATTGCACATAGATATTACGTAAAATGAATATTGCGTGTTTGACGTTAATCCATATATGGTAGTTGAGGTTACTGTGTAAGATACAGTTTCAGATAATATATCATTAATATAAATTTTATAATTTGTAATAGGTGCACAAATATTTGTCGGTGAAGACCAACTTAAAGACACATTACTGCTATTAATATTATAATAAGATAATGTTGGAGATGCTAGTTTGACTGCACTAACAAATCCTTTATAGCCTTGTGGCCATTTATTTCCACTATTGTTCATTGTTGTGTTTTGTTTAGTAAACCAAGTTTGTATTTTTGGATTCCAACACAAAGCTTCAATTGTTCCGGGTACGTCTGAACATGTTGTAGGATAACAATTCTCTTGTGTAAATGTTTGTGTTACTACGCCAGTGCAAGGACTGACAATTGCATTACATACTAAATTCCCGCCATCTTGTAAATCTGTAGTTGA
>Ga0214921_10001267_pt1 | contig 43588 bp, 19 predicted proteins | sample LL1505_MetaG_FD_177992 | JGI IMG/M metagenome (GOLD analysis project Ga0214921, IMG submission 177992) | Freshwater microbial communities from Lake Lanier, Atlanta, Georgia, United States - LL-1505 | ecosystem: Environmental > Aquatic > Freshwater > Lake | place: USA: Georgia | collected...
GGCCGCTAAAACCACTGTTAAGGCTGCAGCCAAGAAGCCAGTGGCTAAGAAGCCGGTCGCTAAAACTACTGTTAAGGCGGCGGCGGCCAAGAAGCCAGCTGCCAAAACCACTGTTAAGGCGGCGGCTGCGGCGGCTAAAGAGGTGGAGTTCAAAGCCCCTGGTAAGAAGACGACCCTACCGACCCTCAACCTGGTGAATTACACGCCAACCCAGGCCTTTATCAGTGAGTATTTCACCGTAGATAATCCAATCCGCGGTATGCTGTTGTGGCACAGCGTAGGGACCGGCAAGACCTGTACCGCTATAGCCCTGGCCTCTACGCAGTTCGAGAAGGCCGGTTACACTATCATGTGGGTGACCCGCCATACGTTGAAGGCTGATATCTGGAAGAACATCTTTGACCAGGTCTGTCACTCTACGATTGCCAATGAGGTGCGACGCGGTCTGCTGACACCTGCCGGTGTGGAGGCGCGGAAGCGGGCACTCTATGCGAATTGGATCCCACCCGTCTCGTATCGCCAGTTCAGCAATATAGTGCAGGGTAAAAACCCGATCTTCAAGCAGCTCCAGGAGCGGAACGGCAAGACGGACCCTCTTCGCAAGACGCTCATCATTATTGACGAGGCACACAAATTGTACTCAGCGGATTTTAAGGGGGCCGAAAAGCCCGATGTACCCGCCTTTATGGCTGCCCTACAGAACTCCTATAAGACCAGTGGTGACGACTCGGCTCGCGTCTTGCTGATGACAGCCACGCCGTACAATGAGTCGCCTATGGAGCTGATGATGTTGCTCAACTTGTGTAGGCCCAAGGCGACCTGGTTGCCCACGGAGATGAGCGACTTTATTGCCAAGTATATGGACGCCACTGGGCGGTTCACCAAGGACGGACTGCAGTCGTACATGGACGCGATTGCTGGCCAGATCTCCTACTTGAACCGTGAGGCCGATCCTTCTCAGTTTGCCCAGCCGATCTTTGCCGATGTAGTTGTGCCTATTTCTACGTTCGGCGATGTGGGTGAGGGCGACGATGAAGCTGTACTGGGTCTGCGCAAGGATCTGGCAGATCTTAAGGCGGAGAAGGCCGACCTGGTCGAGAACACGATCCCCTATTTGGAGAAGGAGGTCGGCCGCATTGGCCCCGCTATGGATGCCCAACTGGCCGAGTGTGAAAAGACCTTTGCTGGGCGGAAGAAAGAGATTAAGGCATGTACTGTACGTGTGACCAAGCAGTACAAGGACGGGCTGAAGCTGGAGGAGCGAAACCTTCGTGAGGCACGCGTTCGAGTCGATAAGATCGACAAGGAGTTCGAGAAGTTGTCGAAGAAGATCACACGGACTACTGCCAAAATGCGGAAGACAGGGCCCGGTGCTCTGACTCAGCAGGCACAGTTGGAGACGCGGTGTAAAATTGGTCTGGCTCCTGCACCTTGAGCCACAGTCGCTTTGAAAAATTGAAACGTCTATTTTTGACCACTCGGTAGTCAAAAATGGGCTATACTGTCTCTTGGTCACAGCTTCCGTTCAGTAGATTCACCTATGCGGCCGTACTAAAGGTGCTATCAGATATCGGGCTGAAATACAGAGTTGAGTCATGGGGCTTTGTTGTCGGTACGGGTGATGACTGTGTGGCAATTGAGCGGGTCCCTACACAGATGACATATGCGAAGATAGATCGGGAGAACAAGGACGTGATGAAGACGCTGATCGTGATGGTCGAGTTCGGTGCCGCAGAGGACTTGGATCACGACGACGCGGATATGACTGCGTTCCAGGAGGCATTGCGGGAGGTCAATGCTGTGCACCCGCTTGGCACCTACGGGGAGCAGAGGGCCTACTTTGTGGGGCTCAACAAAGCGTAGACGGCAGGGTTGTGCTTGGCGGCAACATCCACGGCACGAGTGCCGTCCTTGTCCTCCAGAGTGGGGTCGGCACCAGCGGCCAGAAGAGCCTGGATTGCTGCCACCGAGCCCAGCTTTAATGAGCCGACAAAAAGTGCCGTCTCCTTGTACTGGTTGGCGTGGTTGACCTGGGCGCCGGCCTCGACAAGGAGGGTGATGGCCGGAGCGTGGCCCGAATAGGCGGCCTCCATCAGGGCGGAGTTCCCACCACCGCTCACTAGGTTCGGATCGGCACCCCCTGCCAGGAGAAGGGTCATCGTGTTTTTGACGGCGTTGGGGTCGGTGTGGCGTGCGGCGACCATCAGGGCCGTTTCGCCACCGTCCGTCTGGGCGTTGACGTTGGCCCCCTGGCGGATCAGATAGTCGACAAGGCGGAGGCTGGCGTGGTTCGCGGCGACCATGAGGGGCGTGTAGGCCTCGTTAGGGGATCGCTCGTCCACGGCGTGGGTCTTGAGGGCCTCTATCAGGAGGATGAGGTCGTCCGTCTCACAGGCGTACCAGAGGGGCGGCGGCTGCACCTGGTTCTCAAGATCAGGCATCTGCACGTACGACATCTTACTCTGTGTGCGTGTGCCGGCTTTAAGCGTGACTGAAAAAGGATGTTGTACTTGTTTTTGCGGTTTTGTGTTTTTCTCTTTTTCTTTTGTGGGCCCCTGCCGCCGCCGTCGACTCGCCTACTCGTCGTCGTCGAAGATGGGGAGGATCTCGCCGTCCTTGAAGACGCCCGCCGGCTGGTCGAGGAGCGCGCGGGCGTCGCCGTCCTGGTCCAGGTCGGTGCGGTAGGCCTTCTGCGAGGCCTTGTGGACCATGAAGAAGTTGTTGTCGACGTCGACCATCTCGTAGGCGCGGACGGGGCTGGCCGCCGGCTCCGCTGGGGCCTTGGCCTTCGCCTGCTTGCCCTTTGCCGGCTCCGCTGGGGCCTTGGCCTTCGCCTGCTTGCCCTTCGCCGCCTTCGTCGCGGGCATGGGCCCGGCCTTCGCCAGGAGCTCCGCCGCCTCGACGACGGCCTTCGGCACCACCGCCGCGGCCTGGCCCTCCGTGAGCGGCTCAGTCTGCACCAGGTGCTCGAGCACGGCGACGACGGCCTTCGCCTTGGCCTTCGACTTCTTCGCCGGCACCGGCGGGGCCTCCTCGACCTGGGGCTCGGGCGCGGCCTTCTTGCCCTTCTTCGGCGCCGCGGGCGCCGCCTTGGCCGCGGGGGGCTCGGGCGTGGCCGCCACCACCGGCTCGGCGGCGGCCTTGGCCTTCTTGCCCTTCTTCGCCGCCGCGGGCGCGGGCTCGGCGGCGGCCTTCTTGGCGGCGATGGTCGCCGCCCGCTTGGCCGCCATGGCCGCCTTGGCCTCCTCCGTCATCGGCTCGCGGGCCTTGCGGACCTTGACCTCGGGCTCGCCGGCGGCGGCGGCCTTCGCGGCGAGCGTGGCGGCGCGCTTGGCGGCCATGGCCGCCTTCGCCTCCTCCGTCATCGGCTCGCGGGCCTTGCGGACCTTGGCCTCGGGCTCCGCCTGGGGCTGGGCCTTCTTGCCCTTGACGGGCTTGGCCTCGGGCTGGGCCTTCTTGCCCTTGACGGGCTTGGCCTCGGCCTTCGCCGCGAGCGTCGCGGCGCGCTTGGCGGCCATGGCCGCCTTTGCCTCCTCCGTCATCGGCGCACGCGGCTTGCGGGCGGGCTTGGCGGCGCTCTGCGCAGGGGCAGGGCTGGGGGTCTTGGTCTCGACTGCGGGCATCTCCTTGATCGGCGACGCGGACTTCTTGGTCGCGCGGGGCTTCTTCACGTTGATTGCGGCGGGCATCTTGCTTGATTGCTTGAGTGCGGGTCGAGTTGTTGCTCTGGATATTGGGTTGGAGGGGCCATCTGTGTTCAATTTTTTGTACTTTTCTGATTTTCCAAATGGATCGAAACGGTTGCTAAGCGGCAAAATGAAAAATAGGTGGTCGCGGCTCGTAAAATTGAGACGGCCCGGCTTGGCAGGGCCAAGGAGAACAAGAGTAAATGAGCTACACATGGAAAAAGAGTGCGACTGGGACGGCGACGCAGCCCATTCATTCGGCCACCAGTGCCCGAGCGGCAGCGGGGCCAAAGACGACAGGGTATGTTCCGCCCGCTAAGAGGGAGGCGGCCCCCAAGCCCTTCGAGGAGGAGTTTCCTATCCTATCATCTGGTGCTGCGACTGCTGTGCAGAAGCCGACGCTAAACTTTGGTGAGATGATGAAGGCTAGTGCCGCTGGTGCTACCACGGCGACAACTACACGGAAGGAGACAGTCTATGTGTCAGGAAATACACGCCTGCGGGTCGTCGATGATGATAATGAGGAGGCACCGGCAGCCGCACATGCTGTCGCAGGGATTATTAGTAGCTACCTGACACGGGTCCATGCACGGGCGATTGCAGATGCACGGCGGCGGCGGCGGATCTTCGATAGTTCCTCTGAGGAGGAGCCCCAGCCAGAGGCACCCGACTCGGACTCGTTCAATGATAGCGGGTCCGACGGCGACGGGCAGGATGAGGAAGGCGATACCTATGACGCTGATGCCTTTGACAGGCACCGCTGACGCTTTGGCACCGCTGACGCTTTGGCACCCTGAAAACCCATAAAAATGACACCCCCCACTTTTTACGTTTCATAGAGTAAGAGAATGAGCGACATGAAGGCAAAGATCATTGAGGCACTTGACACGTTGCGGAAGCGCGAGCTGTCGGCCAAATCCTTCTTCAAGGCCCGTGCCTACGGCAAGGTGATCGAGGAGCTGCGGATCTCCAAGAAAGAGATCCACGCGTTGGCTGACATTGAGGGGATTCCTGGAGTTGGGGAGAAGATCAAGGAGAAGATCAAGGAGCTGCTCGAGACGGGGCACATGGCTGCCGCCAACGAGGCCAAGGCAGCCGTCGATACCGTGGACGTGCTGACGGGGGTCTACGGGATCGGTGTGGTGAAGGCCAAGGAGCTGATTGCTGCTGGGATTAAGACCATTGCTCAGCTGCGTGAACGGCTGGCCGCTGATCCTAAGCTGCTCAATGACAAGCAGAAGATCGGACTGCAGTACTACGAGGAGATCCTTACGCGGATCCCTCGTGCGGAGCTGCGGCGGCACGAGCGGCTACTGCTCGGTGACCTTGAGGACGGCATGAAGGGGACGGTCGTGGGGTCGTACCGCCGCGGTGCCGAGAGCTCTGGTGATATCGACGTGTTGCTGACTATGCCTGGGCTGGACGAGGCACGGCGGTCAGCGGCCTTTGCGGCCTACGTGGAGCGGTTGCGTGCCCGCGGCTACATGATCGAGGTGTTGTCGCAGGGCGATCAGAAGTGTCTCAGCGTGGTCAAGCTGACGCCGACGGGGGTGGCACGGCGTTTGGACCTGCTTGTGGTTCCCATGGAGCAGTTCCCCTACGCATTGCTCTACTTCACCGGCTCCGGCGACTTCAACGTGGCGTTCCGCAAATATGCGTTGAAGCAGGGCTACACGCTCAATGAGCACGAGATGAAGCTGACGGGGAAGGTGGAGGGGGCACGGGCTGTGCCCAAGCTCCGGTTTGAGGCTCAGATCTTCGCCTTTCTGGGGCTGAAGTACAAGGAGCCCGTGGAGCGTTTGGGGGCCGCGTCGGTGGAGGAGCTGTCGGAGAACACGAAGCGGAAGGTGGCTCAGACGAAGAAGAACAGGAAGGCGGCTGCTGCCTCGGCTTCAGAGACGTAGAGAGGGTGCTGTGGTAAAAAGTTAAGAACTCGGTGGGCGCTGGACTTTTTACCGCCCAAGTACCGAAGTTAAGCACCCGTACGGGTGCTTATCTTTGGGACTGGCTTGGTTACTATTGTTGACTCAAGAATTCCCCCAAGAAGGGAGTTCTTAAATTCGGTACAAGACGTTATCAAGCTGCTACGCCTGGAGTGCAGTCTGCTAATACTATTTGCCATGCAACTGCTGTGGTGGCGACAGTGAGAGCCGTTGCCAAATTCACGTGTATGGAGAAGGTCCCATTCATGTTGCTTACAACTCTACTGAAAACGATCCGATTGCCCGTGTTACCGTCAGGCTTTGTTAAACTGCACAGTACAACCGCGTTTGTGGTAATACCGGTAATAGTGGGTAATACATAATAGTGGTCGGTTGAACCGATGGCACCTAGCGTAAAGATACCTGCGTTTAGCGTTGCGGGTAGACCGTTGATACTTGCGATCCCAGTTATAGCACCACCATTAAACGTAATCGTCCCCGCATTCACTATATTGACTGATTTTGGGACTTCTAATATATTACCTGAACAACCTGAGACGGATGCCGTAAATGAATCACCCGCGTTAAAAAAACCGCTAACAGGAGTGTATGTTATAAGATTATTATCACCAACTTCATCTAGAATACTCATACCAGTTATAACTACACTTGCATTTGTACCTGTAATAGTGTCGCCATTTACAATGAAACTGAGCTTAGTGCAGTCGGCTATTTTATTTGACAGTGTACCCTCCCCATCTTTACTACTATATATCTCTCCAGTAAATAATCCGCCTGCCACTAAACTGACTACATAGAGGTCTCCATTATGGCTTACCACAGTTCCTTGTTCACCATACCTATCGTAAACGGTTCCGCTAATATTACCTGTAATATTATTTAACTTTAGAGTCATTTTGGAATTACCCCCAGTCCATGTACTGGAGACTCTCATAGTAGTTGGTGTTCCAATAGAGAGATTTCCACTCGAGTTAAGGTTAATAAAATTGTTCGTGGTGCCGACTAGGGGGGCATCTAATGTTATGGTACCAGTTAGTCCACTCAGTTTATCGGTAATAATGGCGGTGGCAGTGGGGGGCTCTGTCAGCTGGTAGCTGCTGGCGATCGCAGGAATGCGTCCATCTGGGACCACTGGGGTTGAATCCGATATCTGCCAGTTTTTCAGATCCACTGAATATGCGACCATTGAGTCAGTGTATGGGGCCACTGCCGTACGCCCCAAGGCGACCCACGTAGAACCGTTCCAGGCAATATCGATCACCTCAGAGAAGAGAAGAGATGCTGCTGTATTGTGCCACACGATACCGTCATAGCTGTAGTAGAGTAGACCTGTGGCGGGGAGAATGAGACCACATAATACCCAGACCGATCCGTTCCATGCTATCTTATTCAGACCCACAGAAGAGGAGAGAGGGAGGTTGTTTGTGAGCGATTTCCAGACTATTCCGTCGTAACTGTAACCGATTGTGGAGAAACCTCTGCCTAACCAGATGCTGCCGTTCCAGACCATCTGTAGACAACCGTTAGGGGCAAATATTGTACTTGTCTGACTCTCAGTCCAGGTCAGACCGTCGTATGAGTAGATCAATACGGTACCTGTTCCCGTACTAACAGAGGCAAGCCAGAGACCACCCCATGCTATAGAATTGACACCCGAAACTGCTATAGAACCGAAGGTGAAACCGGTCCAGACACCGGTTGTGGGATCTGTAGATCTGACCGCTGCGGTTCCACTACCACCAGCCATACCAGCCAGCCAGGTGGTGCCGTTCCATGCTATAGTTGTAAAAGCCATGTTTGAGGTACCACCTAACGGATCTGTAGGCACGCTCCAATTGATACCATCGCTAGACCATGCTATTTTATTGGGGGCGGAACCAGCAACCCAGAGTCCGCCTGCATAGGTGATGACTGTTACAGTACCTAGCCCAGTGGTAGGAGATGTTGCATGCCAGCTGATTCCGTCATAGGAATATGCTAGGCTGGTGGTTGTAGCAGCCACCATCAAGCGGTCGATGGGGGGTGTGCTCAGATTTGGCGTGGGCGGCGTTAGCGGCGGCGGTGCTTTGCGTGTGGCAAGAGCGTAGCCACCTCCGATCGTGGCATTCCCTTGGGCGGTGATCACTGTGCCACCGGTGGCCAGGGGATTGTAGAGACGTGTCCATGGTCCCGCGGCGGTCGCTAGCGTCGCCGTGGTTCCATCGCCGTAGAGGGCGAACCAGGCGATGCCATTCCAGACGACCTCCTCTATTGCGAATGTCCTGGACTGCAGGGGTTCTGGGTAGGTTTCAGGCCAGTTTGAGAGATCTGATGTGATCCTGATAACTGGGGCTGGCGCCGCGGCGTCGGTACCGACCCTCTTTTTACCGTGAACCAGCCACTCCACGCCGTTCCAGACTATCCCGTTCAAAAGAGTTTTTGCGAATACTGATGGTGCGACGGCGACGACGGACCAGTTCAGACCATCCGTCGATGTCACTATCTTGGCATCTTCGCCGTCCGATCCTACCGCTGCCCACATGTTGCCGTTCCAGGCAATATCAAAGATAGCGGGACGGTGTCTGCGGGGGCGGCCGTATTTGCGAATCATTGGATCTACATCTTTCTTGTTACGTTTATTACCGCGGCCACGGACGCGGCGACCCATATAAGGGTTATTGGGTAGAGCCACTGTAAACCACGATTTACCGTCTGTAGACGTGATGATGACACCGACGTTATAATGTTGTGAGTGACTTCCAGTTCCTGTAATCACCAATTTAAATCCCGTGGCCAACCAGTATCTACCATTCCACGCGGCCGATGTACAGTAGCCGCGGTCGAATGGATCATCGGACAATGAAGCTTCTGACCAGTTGATACCGTCAGTGGAGTAGGCGATTGTGGTACCCGTGGCTAACCAGACACTGCCATTCGAGACGATATTGTTGAATCTGGCTGCTGATCCGACTTGAGCAAGTCCCTTGACACTACTGGGACTGATCGACCATGTCTTGCCATCATACGAGCGATAGGTGAACGGCTCCGGGCCATAGACTGCCAACCAGTAAGAGCCGTTCCAGGCGAGGCCTTTCATATAGCCCGTCGCTCCCGATGTATTAGCTGGCTTCTGCCAGACTATTCCGTCATAGGAGCTCGCTGTGCCTAGGCCTCCCGCCACCGTGAAACTCTCTGTTGGAGATGGTTGGAAGGTCGACTCGTTAATTGTATAGAGCGGTACACGGCGGCTAGCGACCGTGCCGGCACCTTGCGTACTGTTAGGTCTGACTGTCCATGCGTAACCATCCGGACTGGTGGCGATGGAGGCCGTCGGCGATTGGCCGGTGACGACCCAGACGCTGCCGTTCCAGGTTACACCGTAGCAGACGGGCAACACGTCGGAGACGGCTACGGGGTCAAAGGGGCTCTGTACAAACCCCCAACGGAGTCCGTCGGGGGTGATGGCAACCGTGACACCGCTCTGCGCGCCGGTCTTTGCAAGACCGACCGCCATCCAGTATGTACCGTTCCAGGCCATACTCTGTACGGCCGGCGGGTTGTCTGTACCTTCACCACCATCAAAGGGTGTGGTGTTTGAGACCCATGTCATACCATCTGTTGACGTGGCCATTGCTGAACCCGTGCTCAGGCCGCCCACAAGCCAGTACGATCCGTTCCACGCAACAGTGTTTGCCACGGAGGCCCACGACGTGGGCCTTGGACCAGGTGGTGGGTCGAATGATGCCGAATACTGCGGTATCCACGTTATACCGTCGCTCGAGGTGGCAATCGCATTCGTGCCAGAACCAACGGCGACCCAGAGACGGCCGTTCCACGCCACGCTCTTTACCACGCCGCCCGCGTCAAACGGCGATGACTGCGCGGTCCAAGTCTGACCGTCTGGGGAGGTCATGATGGTTTTACTGGGTGGTGGTGACAGGCCGCCTGCCACCCAGATGACCCCGTTCCATGCAAGAGTATTTACGGTGCCTTGCTCTACAAGGGGGGTGCCGTCTTTAGTGAGTCCAGTATGACCGTCAAATGGTGATTGTACAGATGAGCTCCACGTAATTCCATCTACAGAGAAGTTTATGACGGATCCCTCAGATGTGCCTCCACCCAACCAGTACGACCCGTTCCAGATGGCGGTATTAGGGAGGAAGTTCCCTCCAAGTGCGACTTTACGACCTCCGCTAGTGTTTTGTGGTAACCATGTTACTGCATCGTAGCTGTAGATGAAACCACTATTAGCAGTAGCCACGCAGAAATTCTCCGTTAGGACTCTATTGATGGGTATAGTAGGACTCAAGATGCGGCGGCTGGTGACCACCTGACCTGGCCGGGAAAAGGGGGTGGACTGCGGTGTCCATGTGAGGCCGTCTGGAGAGGTGATCAGATAGTTCGTACTCTCTGTCGCCGTAGTACCTACTATGAGCCAGAGACTGCCATTCCATGTTACACTATTTGCTACGGCAAGAGGTGTGTCATTTGCTGTCCATGTGATACCATCACTGCTATAGATTATAATGCCTGTGTCTTTTGATACGGCTAACCAGAGAGAGCCATTCCACGCGACCGAGACCACCGTGAGACCGTCCAGGGGCGTTGGTCTGGGGGTCCAATAATCACCATCTGAGGACGTGGCGACTGCAAGGCGGCCTACTAGGGCTTCGGTAGCGACGGTGGTGATGCCGGCGACGGCGTCGTCGACTGACTTAATCCACAATATCGCACTGCGATTAGCCGCTGTATGTGCAGCGACGGCGCGCGCGGCGGCGGCGGCGGCTTCGGCGGCGGCGGCTGCGGCGGCTTGAGCGGCGGCGTCGGCACCTGGGGCACTACCGGCGGCGGCGGCGGCGGCAGCTGCTGCAGCGGTTGCGGCTGCGCTTGCTGCGGCGGCGGCCGTATTAGCTAACTCAGCAGCACCCGCGACGCTCTCAATAAGAGTCGCCGTTGCAGCGACGGATGTCAGGAATGCAGTGCGGATACTGGTGGCGACCGCAACTAGATTGCCTAGGGCTGCATCTCTCACAGTCCCGTATGCTGCGGCAGCAGCCGTTAACTGTGTAGTAAATTCCGTAGCAGCTGTGGGATCAGCTTGAAAGGCGGTTAGTGATTGGGCTAGCTGAGTATATTGTGACTCCAGATTTAGAATCGCAGCATCACGTGTTATGGTGGCCGCAGCAATGGCTACCTGATCTTTGACTACAGCAGCATTCAATGTGGCAAGAGCCGCTTCGGCATCTACTAGGGCCTTGTCTGCTGCGGCTGTGGGGCGGGCGACCAATGCAAGAGTGGTCACAAGAGCCGGCTTCTCGCCACTTTGAGTGGTCATGGTGGCCACAGTTGCGGCAGCGGCGGCGGCACTGGCGGTTGCTCTATTTAATAGGATCTGAGCGGCGGCGTCGACATCGCCACCGACGCCACCCGTAACAACCCAGGTGCCGTTCCATGCCGCTGCTTTGCAAGGGCTCGTGATAAAGGCGTCTGTGCCTGGTGCTATCCACGACGATCCATCATAGGATCTCAATAAGCCCGTCTCTGTCGTGATCAACCAATACGCTCCATTCCAGACAATACTGTTCGCTGCACCTGTTGTAGGGACTACTGTGCTCCACGTGATAGCATCTGGTGAGGTGTAGACGCCGATACCAGTGGCGGCCGCAGTACCAGAGACCATCCAGACCGAGCCATTCCAAGCAACAGCAGTGGCGGCAGTAAGATCCGGGCCTTTTTGGTACTGCCAGTTGATACCGTCCGATGAACGGAAAATTGACCCATTAATGGCCGCGGCCAACCAGTAAGAGCCGTTCCATGCAACACTAGTAAAATTTCCTTCTGATGTGGATGCGTTGACCCACGTAGTACCGTCATAGCTGTAGATGAGTTTGCCTTTCGTGCATGCTGCCACGCTGAAATTCTCCGTCATAACCTTGGCCGCCAGATTACTGATCGTGGATTGACCCGTCACGTTTGTGAAGACCAGATTACCGGCGGTGTCAGAGGACAACCTAGACGTGCCGATGTAGATCGTACTGGCACCGACGTAGAGAGACCGCCACTGGGCCGTGGGCGAACCCAGATCGAACGTCAGGTCTTGAGAGGGGATGAGGTGGGAGTTGATGGTGCTGACTACCAGTGTAGACGCGGTCAGATCATTAAAGGAGGAGATTGTGGGGCCGCCACCGCCACCACCACCCGTAAAAGGGAGACCGTTGATCGTTATAACGTTATCTAGGGCCGACACCGAGACGTATTTTGCTGTGAGTGTTGAAGTAGTGATTACAGGAACAGCTTTAGCATCTGTTAGCTGATATCTGCTGGATAAATTGCTTATCCCAACGTTTGTACCTGTGAACCAGTTTTTCACGTTGTATGAATACGCTATTAAACTACCTGTGCCGTTAGTGCACCATGCCACCCAGATGGAGCCATTCCAGATGATTTTATAGACGTTTGAAAATTGACCCACTGTATCTGTATTGTACCAGACTACACCGTCGTAGCTGTAATAGATAAAACCGAAATCACCGTCGTCGTTTTGTATAATCCCCCCTATAGCCCAGAGCGATCCATTCCATACAAGAGTCTGTTGATTTAATATTCCATTTAGGGGGACCTGAGGTAGACCAACCGTATCGGCTCTTGTCCACGTAATTCCATCTCGGCTGTAATTCAGTCCAATGGTCAGGTCTAGCCAGATACGTCCATTCCATACTGGCTTTACTACATAAAGTGCCGGAGGTAGAACCTGGCCGCTAAACCATTCATAACTGTTATACGAATAGACCGGTCCACTACCCTTGCTTACGATCCAGAGTCCTCCTCCCCAGACAACATCTAGTATATATCCTGACACCTCCGTTACAAGAGCCCAATCGTGGTTGACAATGTCCGTAGTTCGGTATAGATTGTTCGAAGTACATGCTAACCAGGTGGTTCCATTATATGCAAATGAGGTGACAGTTAATGCCGTTGGGATTTTCTTAGTACTTGTTATCCATACCTTTCCGTCGGATGAATATAGTATATTTTGCTGACTCGTCAAGGTAGGTGAGCCGGCGAGCCACATATTACCCGTATAGGCGATGGTAGTTACATTTCCAGTAAAATTAGAATTCTGCCAATCTACGCCGTTATACGAATATACTAATTTAGTTGTACCTGCGTCATACGCCACTATCAATGTATCAACCGGAGCACCTGATGTGATGAAGGGGCGGCCGTTGATCGTGCTGACCGCCAGAGTGGATGTGCGAAGATCGTTAAAGGTCGAGATTGCGGGGCCGCCACCACCACCACCCGTAAAAGGAAGATCGTTGATTGTACTGATATAGAGCCTGCGGAACGTGGAGGTCGCGGTACCCAGATCGTATGTGTTGTTAAGAGTGGGGGTGAATGAAGCCGAAACCAGACCGCCTGTAGTACCCCCTGTTACATACGGGAGACCGTTGATCGTTGTAACACCTGTAAGGATTGGTACCGAAGCAGAATTAACCGTCAGGGTAGAAGCACCAAGAGTACTGAAAGTCGATACGGTGGGGCCACCGCTTCCGGTATAGGGGAGTCCGTTGATCGTGCTGACCGTCAGGGTAGAAGCACCAAGGGTATTGAAAGAGGAGATTGCTGGGCCGCTGCCACCAGTATAGGGGAGTCCGTTGATCGTGCTGACCGTCAGGGTAGAAGCACCAAGGGTATTGAAAGAGGAGACCGTTGGGCCGCCACCACCATTGTAGGGGAGTCCGTTGATCGTGCTGACCGTCAGCGACGAAGTGGCAAAAGAGTTACCACTTAAAATAGTGGATTTACCGGCTGCATTCGTAACAGCCAGGTTTCCGGACGCGTCAGAGGAGAGTCGTGTAGAGCCCAGAAATATACTGCTGCCCGATACGTAGAGATGACGGAAAGCTGACCCTGAAGCACCTAGATCAAATGTGTTGTTCAATGTGGGAATAATGGAGGCAGAGACAGGGCCGCCTCCACCACCCCCACCACCGCCGCTGCTGAGATACGGGAGGGTTGCCCAGGCGGCGGTGCCGTTACCGATCTTTAGTTGGCCTGTATCCGTCTCCAGACCGAACTCTCCACTTTTCAGAGTCGGATTGGTTGATTGCCAACCGGCTAAGGTATCCCTCCTGATCTGGAAGACTAGAGCAGACATGCTTTATTGAGAGATAAGAGAATAATGTCCTGCATACGCGGGTCGGGATACCGCCAAGTGATACACTGGGGTGCTTAAGAACAGCCTTCTAAGAAGGCTGTTCTTAACTTTGAGAGACAAGACGTTAGTAGAACGTGGGCGGCTGGCGTGGTGTCTCAATACCTGTATCTCCAGGGAGCTGCTGAGCGGAACCAGGAAAACACGCTATAAATTTTGTTCGGTCTCTGTCATATATATAGATCATGGCGGGTCCTGAGGGTGTCGATGGTACAGTGAAGAGCGTCGTGCCGCTGTGATCCTTTACCGATATTTCGTTTTGCCCTACATTCCATAATTTGAATATATCTCCCTGTTGAGGCACGTATGTAACGGGGAGATTCACTGATGCTGGGGCGGCAGCAGTGATCATCAGGCTCTCGCCCTTGCTAATTCCTATCAGAATTTTAGGCAGTTGAGCGACGTCGGTGGGGTCGTACTCTGACGTGTTCCATACTACCTCTGTAGCTCTAACCGAGGTTCGTGTCGTTACAGAGTTATAGTGGCTGTTAGCAGGCAACGAGACACTGGCCGGGTTCCACTTCAAAATACTGTTATCAGATGATGTGTTTGCTAGCAGGAACCAGTTGTCCGCAACGGGCTCGTGGTGGTGATCGTGCCCGTTAATCACGTGGAGAGAGCCCCCATTGTAGAGACTCGATGTTCCTACTGGTGGAGCGTAATAGAGCATGTCTAGACTGCTCATTGCTACTGTCGAGGGTCCCACCTTCAAGACCGTCCCCTGGGTGGTGCTTGCATTCGTGAGATTTGTGACAATAGTCACGTCCCCATTCCACTCAATCGAGTCACTGGACCACGTTACGAGGCCGCCACCCGTCATACTCATGTTGCCCGCCAGGGTTCCGCTAGCGGTCGGCGGGGCACTTGCCGACGACGTCGACTGATTGGTGAGGGTGTTTGTGAAGATCAGGCCACCGGTCGGACTGGCGGAGATGGCGGCATTACCGATGTGGATTGTGCTGGCGGCGACGTAGAGGGAGCGGAAGCTCGAGCCTGGGGCACCCAGATCAAATGCGTTGTCCTCGGCGGGGATCAGAGAAGCGCGCACACGGACTTTTGGAGATTCGGACAGACCCACAATTAAATCTGTGTTCAGTTGTGAAGTATTGGTGGTATTTATGTAGAGTGCCCTGATGGTCGAGCCTGGGGCACCCAGATCAAATGCGTTGTCCGCGGCGGGGATCAGAGAAGCATTCAAGGCGATTGCACCATCCAAATTAGCAGAATTGATAATACCCGTTGTTAGTGTCGAGGCGATGATCTCTGGCCCGCCGCCGCCCGTGAAGGGTTGACCGTTTATTGTGCTGACAAAGAGTTGGCGGAACGTAGAAGTCGCAGTGCCCAGATCATATGATTTGTCTAGAGCGGGAATCAACGAGGCCGAGACAAGGCCGCCCGTCGTACCTGCGGCGACGTACGGGAGACCGTTGATCGATGCAACATCTCTTAGGCTTAGTACAGAGGCAGAGTTTGCTATTAGACTCGAGGTGGTCAGGGTGCTGAAGGTGGAGACCGTAGGTCCCCCGCTGCCTGTGAAGGGGAGACCGTTGATCGAGCTGACTGTCAGGGTGCTGAAGGTGGAGACCGTAGGCCCCCCGCTGCCTGTGAAGGGGAGACCGTTGATCGAGCTCACCACCAAGGTGGAGGCGCGAAGGTCCTTGAAGCTCGAGAGCCCAGGAGGGAGATCGTTAATTGTACTGATGTAGAGCCTACGAAACGTAGAGGTCGCAGAGCCCAAGTCATATGTATTGTTCAATGTGGGAGTAAATGTAGCCGATACCAGGCCGCCCGTCGTGCCCCCTGTGACGTACGGTTGGCCGTTGATGGTTGTGACGTCCCTTAGGACCGGTACCGAGGCGGAGTTTATCGTGAGACTCGAGGTGGTCAGAGTACTGAAGGTGGAGACTGCGGGTCCGCCACTGCCATTGAAGGGGAGTCCGTTGATCGAGCTTACTGTCAGGGTGCTGAAGGTGGAGATCGCAGGACCACCGCTGCCATTAAAGGGGAGGCCGTTGATCGAGCTCACTGTCAGGGTGCTGAAGGTGGAGACGGCGGGTCCGCCACTGCCTGTGAATGGGAGGCCGTTGATCGTACTGACGTAGAGCCGACGGAACGTGGAGGTCACAGAGCCCAGATCATATGTGTTATTTAGTGTGGGAGTAAATGTGGCCGATACTAGACCACCCGTCGTACCCCCTGTTACATACGGAAGACCGTTGATGGTTGTGACGTCCCTTAAGACCGGTACTGAGGCGGAATTTGTCGTGAAGGTCGAGGTGGTCAGAGTACTGAAGGTGGAGATTGCGGGGCCGCTGGTGCCGCCGCCGCCACTGTTGATGTAGAAGAGGCGGCGGGGGGCGATAAAGTTAGCACTGGCACCGATGTTTTGCCCGTTAAGAGGGGAGGTCTGAGGGGTCCATGTAACGCCATCTGTCGAGGTGTATATAACCTGTGGAGCCTCGATTGATTTACCGCCGCTACCAGCTATCCAATTACTGCCATTCCAAGCGATATGACTCAGTTGTTTCCCTATGAGAGATATTACAGACGATACCCATGTTATTCCATCTCTGCTACTATATACTGTAGATCCAACATCAAGTGATCGTACTTGCGTTGATGCTAACAATATTCGACCGTTCCAGGCTATGCTAATAACAGACAATCCATTGCTGTCTAAACCGGTGACACTCGTCCAGACTATACCGTCTGGTGAAGTAGCAATGGTGCCACCGCCAGGCGTCACCGTACCACCGGCTGCCCACAAAGACCCATTCCACGCAATCGTATTACATCCAAATCCATCAAGAGGGCTACTACGTCCAATCCAGTTTAATCCGTCAGAAGAGGTGGCAATGACTTGACCGCCTGGGTTGAAAAAAACTTTGCACGTGGCAACCCAGTATTTACCGTTCCATGCGACATCCACCCCAAAGGTACTAATACCGCTCCCAGATAAACCGAAAGGCATGTTATTAGCAAGGGTCCAGTTGACACCGTCGGGCGATGTGTCAATGCATACAGTATTTTTAATTTTTGGTCTACCTACAGCAACCCAGAGTGAACCATTCCATGCCAGCTTAGCCACATAACTAAGGTTGGATCCCGTAACAGGCTGCCATGTGATACCATCTGAGGAGACTCCGAGAATAGCACTCCCTGCACCTGCCGTGCCGCCGCACAACCAATACGATCCGTTCCAAGCAGCAGTCGCACAATCCCCTCTAATCGGATTGGTAGTAGCGGTCCATGCCAGACCGTCATAGCTGTAGACCAGAATACCGTTACTATCAGCTGCCACACAGAAACTCTCCGTAAAGATCTTGGCGGCGACGTTACTTGCCGTCGCCTGACCCGAAGTATTTGTTACAACCAGATTACCGTCTGGGTCAGCCGACAGCTTAGAACTGCCTATATTGATCGTGTTGGCACCGATATAGACGGACCGCCAGAGTGATGAGGGTGAACCCAGGTCGTAAGTTAGAGTCGAGGCAGGGATAAGATGTGAGTTCACTATTATTGTGGAGGTGGCGGAGCCCTGAAGGTTGTCGGTGCTTATTGTGCTAGCTGTGAGGGTGCTGAAACTCGACTGCAGTAGGTTGACCGTAGTGGACTGTCCAGTGGCATTTACAACGCTGAAATTTCCGTCAGCGTCAGAAGAGAGCTTGGCAGCACCAAGATAGATCGTACTGCCTGCAACATAGAGAGAGCGGAAGGAGGCGCCGGGTGCACCTAGATCATAGACGCTGTCTGCTGCAGGGATAATTGAGGTTCTGATCGTACTGATAGAGAGTGTGGAGGCGTTGAGTATATTGAATGAGGAGACCAGGGGATAAGTGAGATTGACCCATCGGGTGACACCATCGCCGATCTTCTGTCTATTTGTATCTGTCTCAAATCCTATTTCGCCGCTTTCTAAGATAGGATTTGAGGAGATCCATACAGCAGAGGTATTTCGTCGGACCTGTACGTTGATCGGCATCTCTACAGGTTAGAATACAAAGTTATCTGTGTGGTTACCGCCAAGTCATAAGATGGGACAGGCCTGGTTACTATTGTTAAGAACTCCCTTGTCCGAAGGGAGTTCTTAAATCAACAAGACGTTAATTCATCCGGGGTCGCTTCACACAACACGGAAGTGGGTACCGTCCCATTGTAGCAGGGTGAAGGCTGTAGTGGCATCCAGAAAGAGGTCGAACGGCATAAACAGAGGCGTTACGCCGTCTAGGTCGAAGCCATCGAGAGCCCATAGACCAATCAGTTGTACGGTCGGGGGCGGGCCGCCCCGTGAAGCGTTTCTGATGTAGACTCTACCGTTCACTGGGAAGGTCGAATCTGGTGTGAGCGTCAGAGTTGGGTCTGGGACAGTGGCCCACATCCCTATATGGCTATCTACGTCACCGGCCGTGAGTACAAGGTCGGTAATGCGGGCAACTGGGATATATCTAACATCCCTCGTGCGTGTCAGCGTAGCCGTGTTAGATTCATACGTACCTTCTGGTGGAAGACAGATTGCGGCGGGATTCCATTTCAGTATAGTGTTATCAATAGAGGTGTTTGCCAGTAGAAACCAGTTGTCCCGTATGATCGAAGGATCGATTTCGTACGCATTGATGATACGGAGTCCCTCGGGTGTCTGATCCGAAGACCCTAACGGAATTGCGTAATATAGTGAATCTAGACTCGTCAGTCGTACCGTGGAGGGAGGTATCGATACACTTCCCACTTTAGTAACCAGGTTTGCACGATTTGTTACAAGAGTCACCTCTTCTGTCCATGAGATATGATCACTTGACCACATCACTGTGCCGCCACCTATCATACTCATGTTACCCGCTAGGGTACCAGTGACCACGGGTGGGGCAGATGTGTTCGAAGTCGTCTCGTTAGTCAGCGTGTTTGTGAAGAGAATATTACCCTCGGCGGTCGCCGATATATCGGCATTACCAAGGTGGATTGTGTTGCCACCCACGTAGAGTGATCGGAAAGCTGCCCCAGGGCCACCCAGATCGTACGTGTTGTCTTGGTCTGGAACCAGGGATGCTGTGACAGTGCCACCGCCGCCGCCGCCGCCGGTGGCGACGTACGGGAGTGCTGACCATTGCAGGGACCCGTCGCCGAATTTGAATTTACCCGTATCCGTCTCCAGGCCCATCTCACCGCTTGCTAAGACTGGATTTGCTGTAGTCCAGTTGGCAGCGGTGTCCCTTCTAATCTGGAACTGTACGTACGGCATACCTTATTGTATAAGAGGTTTTTTACTGTTATTCCTACCGCCAAGTACCTTTCGGAAGGTTATGGTCCGGCACCACCACAATCGAAAACGGGGCCGCCTATATAGACTGTAGTGGCACTACCCCCATCAAAGACAATGCTGGCGATAGTTATCTGACCGGGGGGGCCGGTCGGTCCAGTGGCTCCTGTCAACGACGCTGTGCCTGGGGGTCCAGTTAATCCAGTGGGACCCGTTGGACCCGTCGCACCCGTAAGTGTTGCAGTGCCTGCTGGGCCTGTTACGCCCGTAGCTCCCGTTTGACCCGTTGGGCCCGTGGCTCCTGTCAACGAGGCTGTTCCTGCTGGACCTGTGTAACCTGTAGGACCCGTCATGCCTGTGGGGCCTGTTCTTCCAGTCGAACCCGTGGCTCCTGTCAACGATGCCACGCCCGCTGGACCCGTATAACCTGTATGGCCCGTTGGGCCAGTTGCTCCTGTCAGTGAAGCGACGCCCGCAGGACCCGTGCAGCCTGTAGGTCCTGTTCTACCAGTCGGGCCCGTGGCTCCTGTCAACGATGAGACACCCGCTGGACCTGTACAGCCCGTTGGGCCTGTTGATCCGGTCAACGAGGCTGTTCCAGCCGGGCCTGTGCAGCCCGTGGCTCCTGTTCTTCCTGTCGGACCCGTGGCTCCTGTCAACGAGGCTGTTCCAGCTGGGCCTGTGTAGCCCGTATGTCCTGTGAAGCCCGTTGGGCCTGTTGCTCCTGTCAACGATGCTGTTCCAGCTGGTCCCGTCCAACCCGTAGGTCCCGTTTGACCCGTTGGGCCCGTGGCTCCTGTCAACGACGCGACACCTGCAGGGCCCGTGCAACCCGTGGATCCTGTTCTACCAGTATGCCCCGTTGGACCTGTTGATCCAGTAGAACCTGTCAGCGACGCTGTTCCTGCAGGGCCTGTATAACCAGTATGCCCCGTTGGACCTGTTGATCCAGTAGAACCTGTCAGCGACGCGGTTCCTGCAGGGCCTGTATAACCAGTATGCCCCGTTGGTCCAGTAGAACCTGTCAACGACGCCGTTCCTGCTGGGCCTGTAAAACCAGTGTGACCCGTTGGACCCGTAGATCCTGTGAGGGAGGCTACACCAGCAGGACCCGTATAACCAGTAGGGCCCGCAGAGCCCGTCACTCCCCGTACGTTGTCCAGCTGCGTAAATACAATATGTGTACCGTAGCGGCCGCCAATGATACGCACGGTCTCAGCTGGGAAGGAGTAGGTGTAACTGATATAGAGTGCCTCTGCAGGCTGTAGTACAACGGATGTACTGAACGCTGACCCCTGGAAGTTGATAGCAGAGGAGGCCAGTAGAGAATTGACGCCTTTCACTATGGAGATCGTGGGTTGCGGGCGTGTGTAATCCACAATAGTATTATCGGTGGTGACCTGACCAGAGACTAGCATTGTCACCGTGTCGGTGGTGCTGTTTGTCAGCACACCGGTGCCAGTGTTATAGGTACAGGAGAGGGCTGCATATGACTGCGTAGCTTCATAAGTATTATAGACAAGTGTGGTTGTGGTCGGACCAGTGATTGTTGTGAACGGGCTTGAGAGATAGTAGTAGGCCGTAGAGAGGGATTTTTGGATAGCCATTGGACCCGTCGGACCCGCAATACCTGTGGGACCCGTGGCACCCGTCCCTGCTGGTCCCTGGGGCCCTACAAGCCCCTCCAGATTCACCGTGTAGATACGCTGGTCCGCACTGAAGACCCCGCTGATGGATTCTATACTCTCAACAACCAGCTGCCCGCCTGTCGGCGAATAGGAGGTTACACGAGCATTACACTTAACCAGTCGATTCAGTGCGTCGACGATCACTACCGACTGTCCAGCTGTGTAGGTGAGATCGGTGCCCACGATCATTGAGAGCGGTAGATTTGGGCTGGGACTGAGAATGCTAGGCTGTGTGGTAGTCGAATAGCGGTCGCCTGATGGACCCGTTGGTCCCACTGGACCAGTTGAACCCGTATTTGAGGCGAAGCCGGCCGGACCCGTGGGACCGACTGCTCCGTTCAGATTGACGGTGTAGGCCACGGTGGTGGCACTGAATGTACCGTTGATGTTAGTCATATTGTCTAAGACTAACACACCTGTGCTTGGCGTATAGACGGAGACTCGTGCTCTGCAGTTGGTGTAAGAGTAGGTGCTGTCGGTTACAATCACACTCTGTGCTGCCGTGTAAGAGAGACCGCTCTCTACGACCAGGTTCATAGTAGAATTGTAGGGTGAGATGTGGACTGGTTGAGAGAGTGTTGCGTATCTGCTACCAGGTGGACCTGTTTGACCCGTTGAGCCGGTTGCGCCGGTTGCACCCGTGGCCGAGGCACTACCCGCTGGGCCGGTGAAGCCCATGGGACCCGTATAACCTGTAGGACCCGTTGCACCTGTGCCTGAGGCAGTACCCGCTGGGCCAGTGAAGCCCGTGGGACCTGTATAACCTGTAGGACCCATTACACCTGTTGGACCGGTTGGACCGGTTGGACCTGTAGAACCCGTAAGGGAGGCAACACCAGGTGGGCCTGTAAGACCAGTTGGTCCCATGATTCCTGTATAGCCAGTGGGTCCCACAGACCCTATGAGATTTACAACATAGACTGTTGGTGTGACAGGGAAACTACCGCGGACATTTGTAATATTCTCTATAGTGAGCTGACCGGTGTTACTATTGTAGTTCAGAACTGAACCAGTTAAGTTTACATATTGATTATTGTACTGTACAACAATCACTGGCTGTCCTGGTGTATATCCCAAATTCACAGCACCTGTCACCGTTATTGTAGGATTTGTGACCGCAAACACTACGGGTTGTGTTAATGTTGTATATCTAGGGCCGTCTAGCCCCGCGGTACCTGTAGGACCCGTAGGGCCTGTAGGACCCGTAAGTCCTGTCGGACCCGTCACGCCTTGAACATTGTCCAGCTGTGTGATCACAAGATGTGTGTTATAGGGACCACTTTTGATATTCACAGTGTCCCCAGGATAATAGTAGGCGAACTTGATGCAGGCCTGCTCAGCCGGATTAAGAACCAACGATGTACTGAACACCGACCCCTTAAAATTCACCACTGAGCTCGTAACAAGTGCATTTATACCCTTAACTAGAGAGATTGATGGTTGATCATAGGTATAGTCCAACACCTTATTGTCTGTGGTTATCTGTCCTGAGATCAGAAGGGTGAGACTACTAGTGGTTGGATTACTGATATTACCGGTCGTGCTGTCATAGGTACAATCTAGAACACCTCCTGATTGAGCAGGGTTGACTCTATCGTAGAGAATTGTTGTATTCGATATTCCTGTCACTGTCGCGTCTGTCGAAAGGTAGTAGTAGACTGTTGGTAGTGCTTTTCTCAGGGGAGCCGGACCCGTAGGACCCGTATAACCACGCACATTGTCTAGTTGTGTGATGACCAGATGTGTATTGTAAGGACCTCCTAGTACCGTTGCTGTACGCGTAGGGAAATTGTATGCATAACTGATGTACGCTTGCTCTGCTGGGTTTAGGACTAGCGATGTACTGAAGGAACTTCCCTTAAAACTTATTACAGAGCTCGTCAGTATAGTTGACATCGTACCGATTGGACCCTTCACAAGAGTCAACGTCGGTTGATCAACGGTGTAGTCCAGTAAGGTGTTATCGGTTGTTAGCTGTCCAGAGATCAGAAGAGTGAGACTCTCGTTGGTCGGATTGCTGATTAGACCCGTTACTGTATCATATAGACAGTCCAGGTCTCCACCCGATTGGTTCGGGTTTAATGTATTGTAGAGGATTCGTGTATCTGATACACCGCTCACTGTCATATTTGTCTCGAGATAGTAATAGGCCGTGGGCAGGGCTTTTCTCACAGCCGCAGGACCGGCGGGGCCGGTAGCACCCGTGTTTGATGCACTGCCGTTTGGACCCGCTGGACCTCTTGTGCCCGTTGGACCCGTTAACCCAACTGAACCCTCTAGATTTACACTGTAAGGTACACTGTAGCCAGGGGGTAGACCATTATCAAAGATCCCGTTAATAGATCTGATATTCTCTAGAGTCAATGCACCGTCCACCGACGAGTACTGTAAAACTGTTCCGCGAAAGTTGTTGCTTATATACGTAGTATCCACCACCACCACTGTCTGCCCTGGTGTGTATGCTAAATCGGGTTCGACAACAAGTGCTACAATTGGATGCTGTGTGGGGGAGATACGTGCAACCTGAGAGACAGTGGACCACCTGTTACCTTGCGCGCCCGTGGGACCCATCTTGCCTATCGTACCCGTAGGACCTGTATCACCCTTGGGACCCGTCTCACCCTTGCCCGTCTGACCTGTGGGGCCTGTCATACCCGTAGGTCCGATGCTTCCCGTCTCACCCTTGGAACCCGTCTGACCTGTGGAGCCTGTCGTACCCGTAGGACCCGTTGCACCGGTCAATCCTGTTGGACCAGTAGTACCCGTCGAGCCCTGCACATTATCCAATTGTGTAATAACTAGATGAGTATTGTCTGAACCTCCTAGGATTGTTGTGTTACTTCCAGGGAAATAATAGGCGTAGCTGATGTACGCCTCCTCGGCGGGTTTCAGCACTAGCGATGTACTGAAGGCACTTCCCTGGAAGTTTATTACAGAGCTCGTCAATAGTGCCGATGTCCCCTTCACTAGAGTCAATGTCGGTTGTTGTACAGTATAGTCCATTAGAACGTTATCGGTCCTGAGCTGTCCAGAGATCAAGAGGGTGAGACTCTCATGGGTCGGATTGCGGATTACACCTGTTGCTATGTTGTAGGTACAGTCGAGAATACCTCCTGAGTGAGCTTCGTCGAGTCTATTGTATAGGATTTTTGTATTTGATGGCCCGCTGACTAGGATGGGGTTGCTGAGATAGTAGTAGGCCGTAGGAAGGGCTTTTCTTACGGCGGCGGGACCGGTAGGGCCTGTAGAACCCGTGTTACTTGCGTAACCCGCTGGACCTGTTATACCTGTTGGTCCAACCGCACCCTCCAGATTTACACTATAAGGTACGCTATTGGCTGGGATACTACCATTATCAAATGTACCGTTTACATGTGAGATGTGCTCTATAGTTATAAAACCATTCACTACCGAGTACTGTAGAACTCTTCCACGAAAGTTATTATCAGTATACGTTGTATCCACCACTACCACCGTCTGCCCTGGTGTGTACGCTAGGTTAGGCTCAACAATCAGTGTTACAATTGAATTGGGTACTGGATCGATACGTGCAGGCTGAGAGACGGTGGACCACTTGTTACCGCTCGGACCCGTATGACCTGTGTGACCTGTCGTACCAGTAGGACCCGTTGGACCCGTCTTGCCCGCGGGACCTGTGGTACCTGTATACCCTATCACGTTGTCTAGTTGTGTGATAACTAGGTGAGTATTATATGAACCCCCTCGGATTGTCGTCGTACGCCCTGGGAAATTGTAGGCATAGCTGATATACGCCTCCTCTGCGGGTTTCAGTACTAGGGACGTACTGAAGGCACTTCCCTGGAAGTTTAGTACTGAACTGGTCAATAGTGCAGATGTCCCCTTCACTAGAGTCAGTGTCGGTTGATCAACAGTATAGTCCAGTAGGGTGTTGTCGGTGGTCAGCTGTCCAGAGATCAGAAGGGTGAGGCTTTCGCTGGTAGGATTTCTGATTACACCTGTTGTTTTGTCGTAGGTGCACTCAAGGTCGCCGCCCGAATGAGCTGGGTCGAATTCGTTGTAGAGAATTTTTGTGTTTGATGGTCCGCTGACTGTGGTGTTGTTGGTGAGATAGTAGAAGGCCGTTGGTAGAGCTTTCCTTACAGCGGCGGGACCGGTGGGGCCTGTAGAACCCGTGTTGCTCGCAAAACCCGCTGGACCTGTTACACCCGTTGGCCCTGTTGGTCCAGTTGCACCAAACGTACCCTCCAGATTTACACTGTAGGGTACTCTATTGGCTGGAATACTACCATTGTCAAAGGTCCCGTTTACATATGCAATATTCTCAATAGTTATACTGCCGTCAAGTGCAGCGTACTGTAGAACTGTTCCACGAAAATTGTTGTTTGCATACGTAGTATCGACCACCACTACTGTCTGTCCTGGTGTGTATGCTAAATGGGGTTCAACAGTCAGTGCTACAGTTGTGTTGGCTCTTGGATCAATACGTGTGGGTAGGGAGACTGTGGACCACCTATTACCCTGCTCACCCGTATGACCTACCATACCCGTAGGACCAGTGTTACCCGTAGGACCCGTAGGTCCCGCTGCACCAGTAGTGCCCGTATTACCTGTCGTACCAGTAGGACCCGTAGAACCCGTGGGACCCGTAGGACCGGTAGTACCTGTAAACCCTTGCACATTGTCCAGTTGTGTGATGACTAGATGGGTGTTGTACGAGCCCTTTCTGATTGTTGTCGTACGTCCAGGGAAATTATAAGCGTAGCTGATGTACGCCTCCTCTGCTGGATTTAGCACTAGCGATGTACTGAACGCACTTCCTTGGAAGTTTATTACAGAGCTCGTCAATAGTGCCGATGTTCCCTTCACTAGAGTCAGCGTGGGTTGATCAACAGTATAGTCCAGTAGGGTGTTGTCGGTAGTCAGCTGCCCAGAGATCAGCAGAGTGAGGCTGTCGTTGGTGGGATTTCTGATTATACCTGTAGCTTTGTCGTAGGTAGAGTCTAGGTTACCGCCTGAATGAGCTGGGTCGAGTTCATCATAGAGAATTCTTGTGTTTGATGGCCCGTTGACTACAATGTCGGTGGAGAGGAAGTAGTAGGCTGTAGGAAGGGCTTTTCTTACGGCGGCGGGACCGGTGGGCCCAGTGGAGCCCGTATTAATCGCGATGCCCATTGGACCGGTTATACCTGTTGGTCCAGTTGCACCAAACACACCCTCCAGATTTACAATATAGGGTACACTGTTGGCCGGAATACTACCATTGTCAAAGGTCCCCTTTACATACGTGATATTCTCTATAGTCATACTGCCATCTACTGCCGAGTACTGCAGAACGGTCCCGCGAAAGCTGTTGTTTCTGTACGTACTATCCACTACTACTACTGTCTGTCCTGGTGTGTATGCTAGTCTGGGCTCAACACTCAGGCTTATTGTTGTATTGACTCTCGGATCGATACGTGTGGGTAGAGAGACCGTAGACCACCTGTTACCCTGTTCACCTGTATGACCGGCTCCACCTGTAGGACCGGTGTTACCCGTTGGGCCAGTGGGGCCCGTTGGACCGGTAGTACCTGTAAACCCCTGCACATTATCCAGTTGTGTGATCACTAGATGAGTGTTGTATGAACCGCCTCGGATCACTGTTGTACGCGTGGGGAAGTTATAGGCATAACTGATGTACGCCTCCTCTGCCGGTCGTAGGACCAGTGAGGTACTGAAAGCACTTCCTTGGAAATTCAATACAGAACTCGTCAGTAGTGCCGATGTCCCCTTTACTAACGTCAGTGTTGGTTGATCAACAGTGTAGTCCAACAGGGTGTTGTCGGTGGTGAGTTGTCCAGAGATCAGGAGGGTGAGATTGTCATTGGTGGGGTTACTGATTACACCCGTTGCTCTGTTGTACGTACAGTTCAGGTTGCCATATGATTCGGCCTCGTTGAATTCATTATAGAGGATACGTGTATTAGAGACACCTGTTACTGAAGCGTCGTCCCTGAGATAGTAGTAGGCCGTAGGAAGGGCTTTTCTTACGGCGGCTGGACCAGTGGGGCCATACGCACCCTCCAGGTTTACAGTGTACGGTACACTGTAGGCGGGGGGTACGCCATTATCGAAGATCCCTTTGATATTCGAGATCCTATCTATGCTCAGCGTCCCGTCAGTTAGTGAGTAGCTTAAAACTCTTCCCTGAAAGTTGTTATTTATATATGTAGTGTCTACCACTATCACCGACTGCCCAGGTGTATAGGCAAGATACGGATCCACAGTGAGTGTTATAATTGGGAACTGTGTGGGAGAGATACGCGCAGGGCGTGATACTGTTGCCCACATATTACCAGTTCGACCTGTGGGGCCCGTTGCACCTGTGTTGTTAGAGAAGCCTGGCGGACCTGTTGCACCCGTCGGACCCGTGCGGCCCGTCACACCTGTGTGACCCGTGGCACCCGTATTAGTAGCAGAACCTGGGATGCCTGTTGGACCCGTAACTCCTGTTGGACCCGTGCTGCCAGTAGAACCCGTTGTACCTGTGGTACCCGTCTCTCCTGTCGCACCCGTATTTGTGGCCGTACCTGGAATACCCGTTGGTCCTGTCGGGCCCGTTGGACCCGTGGTACCGGTAGATCCTGTAGTACCCGTATTGCCCGTTGCACCCGTATTCGTGGCAGTTCCTGGAAGACCAGTGGGTCCAGTAGGCCCCGTGGTACCTGTGCCACCGGTCGCACCTTGCACGTTGTCCATCTGTGTGAAGATGACGTGAGTGCCATAGGCACCACCGATCAGGTTCACCGACGATGAATAGTTATATGTCACATAGAGAGCGTCACCGACGTTTAGAACAACGGGTGTGCTGAATGAATTACCCTGAAAATTAATAGCAGATGCACTTATTATAGGGTTGCGTGCGCCTGCACCGGTAAGTTTAACAACTGCTACCACTGGCTGGTTCACAGTTATAGGAAGTGTGGCATAGTCTGTTGTGACCTGTCCAGAGACGAGGATCGTCAACTGTTCCATTGAGGTGTTAGTCAGATAGCCGGTTAGGGGATCGTAGTTACAATCGAGCACGCCTTGCGACTCTGATGCAGCATACTGATCACAGCGAAGGGTGGTGACGGGTACGGTTGTAGGGGTCGATGGGTTGGAGAGAAAGTAGTAGGCGGAGACGAGCGCTTTACGTACTGCTGCCGGACCCGTACAACCGGTAGAACCAGTGGGTCCAGTGGGTCCAGTTGATCCCGTCGGCCCTGTAGTACCAGTTGGACCCGTAAGACCTGCCACGTTATCTAATTGGGTGAATGTGATATGAGACGCGTATGGATTAGCACCAAATATGTTAATCGTCTTCTGAAAACTGTAGGTATACGAGAGAGAGAGGCTCTCACCCGCACCCAACTTGATTGGAGCACTGAAGGAGTCACCCTGAAAGTTTATGGCAGAGGACGTTAATAGATTGTTACCATTCTTAATGATAGAGAGAATAGGTTGATCACGATTGTAGTCCAATGTCGTGTTACTTGTCGTTATCTGACCTGCCACTAACACCGTAATGGCGTCATTCGTAGGGTTTGTTAAAACACCTGTAGCGGTATTGTACCTACAAGTCAGTAGATCATTCGACTCGGTGGTACTATAAACGTTAAAAATTAGCGGGACCGTACGAGGTCCATTTACCAGTAACGAATTGGAGAGGTAGTAATAGGCCAGTGGCAGAGATTTTCTGAAGGCAGCGGGCCCCGTTGGTCCCGTAGCACCTGTGTTAGTGGCGTCACCTGCTACACCCGTAGGGCCTGTCATACCGGTCATACCCGTTGGTCCGGTTGCACCTGTGTTAACAGCATCTCCGTTAGGGCCCGTTACACCTGTCGGACCTGTGGCACCCGTATTTGTTGATGAGCCGTTGATATTGGTCGTATTCCAGAAGAGATTGACACCGTCGTCTGTGGTCAATAGACCACCCACTCCGTTTTGACCAAAGATTGTCACTGAATTATTTACATTTATAGTGGAGACCTCTGTCTCGATCCACCGCTGACTGTTTGTCTTATACCAGCGGCCGTCGTTGCCGGCAATCAGCGTGAGTGATTCTCCGTTGTAACTCAATGTCTTACTAGTTGTTCCGTCCTCAAATGTATCCGTTAAGATACAGACTAGTGTGAGGGTGTTTGTACCGAATGTTCCGAACTCGTCCTTGAATGTGATGGATCTTCCTGGTTGGAGACTCGACAAGGGGAGCTGGATCACACCAGGGTTTAGACTGGTATCCACTAATGTGAATCCAGTCAATGTTGATATTTGGGCAGCCATCGGGGACTCTCTAATCCTGACAAAAGAAACTAATGGGGCGGTATCAGACGCTGTCTGCGAAAGTCATAACATTTTTGTACCGAAGTTACCGCCAAGTCATAAGCACCCGTACGGGTGCTTATCTTTGGGACTGGCTTGGTTTGTGTATCGCAGATCTAAGAACTCCCTTCGAAGAAGGGAGCTCTTAAATTCAGTACAAGACGTTAAGCTGGGGTGCTTATCGTCTTTCAGAATTTAATCGTCTGAACATATGTAACGTTACCTGTAATAAGGGTGGCACCATTGAGAAGGAGAATCGGTTGTCCATCGTAGACATTCATAGAGAGGGCGGCATTTGCATCTGTACCCTCTGCGTACATAGTGATAGTTGAGAGGATTGTCATAGTAGAGGCAATAAACGGATTCTCTAGAATCATACTCGAGGCATAGACTGAGTCGATGCGTAGAGTAGAGTAGTCAATATAGGTTCCTGGTGCCAGAGGGTTTGTATCGCCATGGTAAAACCGGATTGTGGCATCTTTAGTGATAGGATCGACGTTCTGAAAGAGCTTTGTCAGACCTATTCCCGTATTAACTGCTATATTACCTTCACCGGTGGTCGGCGTTGCGTAGATATCAACACCCGCACCAACAGTTGCAGGATCAGACGCACCGATGTATCTTGATATCATTCGATCGTAATTGAGCGTCACCTCTCCGTTAAGCACTGTGGTGAGTGTTGTGGTAGAATTCAGGTCGTAGCGGTATTGGATGATACCGCCATTAGGGGAGTTTGGTAGGAATTCGAAACCGAGCGGACCCACATCGTAGAGTCCAATAACCGATGTAGTGGAGAGCACACTGGGGACTATACGAGAGATTAGACCGTTGTTAGAACCTACTAGAGCATTATTGCTTAGTGTCACATATGTTGAGATACTTGGTAAGCTCATCTCTCTGCTGCTCAGTAGAGAAGTTAATCGGCGAATAGGACCAGGCCACGCCCGTCCTTTATTTCAAAGAGATTCCAGGCCTCGGCATAAACAGAGATATAGGCTTTGCGACTATCGGTCCGGGGATCGGCTGCTACTGCTGCTAGATCTGCGTAGAGAACAGCCTCCATTGTTCGGCTCATATTGAACGTTCCTATTGGGACCGCACGGTCCGCTGGACCAAACGTCATCGTATAGACGTTGAACGGGTTACCGTTAGGGGCACGGGCCTCCTTGCTGTTTTTATAGTAGTTCATCAGGTCCCGCCAGATTGCGATTGGGAAACCGTTCATACGATCGCGAAGACCCAGATTGAGACGGAGCTGCTGGAGATAGGCTGTGGCACCGCCCAGAGGTGGCTCCGTATTATAGAGAAGACCCGATTGAAGATCCGCGTCTGACTGTACGCCCACCGTCAGACGCGACACAGCACCGATAAAATCCAAGGGGAACGGTAGACTTGTTACGATACCCGTTTTAATAATGGGGAACCATTTAGGCTCCTCCAATGTGAACCGGCAGAGTTGGTTCTGGATAAAGGGGATCGGAAGCGTGGTCTTACGAAGATAGTCTTGCACATCGCGGGGCACGTAGATCTGCGTGGTCTCCAAGGTCAGCGTTGGGCCGCCGATCTTGGCTCTAGGGAAGGTCTGAAAGGTGTAGGGTTCTGATGTAGCACTGGTCTGAGCTCTGAAGGTCGAATCCCACGGTGCCGGTCTCAGACGCTTATCCGATGCCTCAATCACCTCCTCCAGACGTTTGAGATAGACACGAATTCTGAACCGCTGATTGGAGAGGGCGACCATAGGGAGACCTGGATCGTCACGTTGGTTGCCTAGGAGCGGAAGATAGATACGGATCTGATGAGGAGTGGCGGCTTTGGCAATTGTGTAGGGAAGGGGTGGGTGTCTGCCCGCCAGAGAGGCGTAGATACCGGAGTTAGACTGCATCCCTGCACGCCACTGCATCCACTGACCCCAGAATTCATGGAGCAGTAGTTGGTCGTTAAAGAATTGGACCTTCTCTATCATCAGAACGCCAACGTCCTGTGTGTATCCAAACTCGACGCCATTGAGGTCCGTAATGATGGCGTTTCTATTGATGGCGGCTTCATTGGGCGGTAACCATGTGGGCAGATCGATGATAAGGACAGGGTCCTTCATAATGTCACCTACAGACTCGATCTCAAAATCGGTCCATCTGCCCCACTCGGCATTATTTCGGGGCTGCGTCATTCGGACCTCTTGTGTAAAGGTGGGATACCGCGGATAGACACTATGGAAGAAGGAGATCTTAGGGTTCTGAGTGAAAAAGGTGTCCTTCTTCCCTCGTGAAACAAGATCTAGGAGACCGCCTCCTGTTGCCATACCTAATCTGGATAGAGTTTTATGCTTTAGACCTCAGCGGGGGTCCCTGACCTCAGCGGGGCCTGAGCCGACATAAGGCCGTCTAGCTTAAAAGAGACAATGTCCATCAGAGGTCGCGATGTACAACCAGTGATATCGCCTGCAGTAGATCTACGGACTCTACCCTTCACTCCCTACAGACCTGTATTTATCTCCAGTGTACGTCAAGCCGAAGAGCAGCTGAGTACCAATGGGCTCTTTCAGAATATCTTCATGTTGTACAGGCTTTTCGAGGGGGCTGGCTACACCCCTTTTCTGCTTGTGGACGATAACAAAAAGTACCCTGAATCCAAATTGTATGAACGATACAGGACCATTGATGCTCCTGAATGGGCGGCGAAACCCTTTCGCATACATGTCTATATCGAGATGGGGATGTCATGCGGCACTCAGATCCGCAAGCTGTTTAAACAGGCCGGTGCTAAGACCTTCAAGGTCTATCTTGGAAATATTCTCAATATCGACATAGAGACGCCCACTTTTCATAGCAGTGTGAACTTCTGTCATCACATGGTGGGTGAAATAGACACCATATTAGTGTCACCTCATTATGATTTTCACCAGGAGTACGCCGCGGCGATCAACAAGGTCTATCCTCAAGTGGGAATAGCTCCCTACGTCTGGGATCCCATGTTCATGCAGGACCAGCTGGATATCTATCGGCACCGCGTTACGCCGCCTTATTCATTTACAATTATTGAACCCAATATCAGCTTTCAGAAATGCTCGTTGATCCCAATCATGGTGGTCGAATCGTACTATCGTAAAAACCCTGAAAAGGTTCATGAGGTGGCAGCTGTAAACGGATCTAAACTTCTGGATTCACCCTTCTTCAAACAGTCTATTCTTCCTACGCTTGAGATCCAGAAGAACGGTAAACTACACATGCTAGCACGTGCCGATACACGGACTATCAATAAGACCCTCTATTCCAACATCGTGATCCAACACAATATCAACAACGAGTACAACTATATCTTCTTTGAGCACCTGATGATGGGATTCCCTGTGATCCATAACTTTGCTGCGTTCAAGGACTACGGTTACTACTATGAAGGGAACAATATAGCTGCGGCAGTGGCTCTGATCGATGACGTGACGCGGCACCACCACGAGCGGGCTGAGGCCTACAAGACGGCTGCACGGCAGCTGGCGTGGAATTTCTCTATTCACAATCCGGCTAATATCAAGGGATGGGTGCGGATCTTTGAAGAGGGCGTGGCTCATCAGGCCGCGACTCTACCAGAGGGCGTGGCTCATCAGGCCGCGACTCTACCAGAGGGCGTGGCTCATCAGGCCACGACTCTACCAGAGGGCGTGGCTGCAAAAAATTGAACTTCTGGTATTAGAGTCTTCATTGTCAAGAAAAATGCAGACTCTCTATACTGCTCTCATTATGGGCGTCGGCATCGGCCTACACTGCATGTATCATTATGATACAGGCAATGTAATTGTCACCACACTCTGTGCTACCCTCTTCGCTCTGCCCGTTGCGGCTCTTATGCAGCTCGCCATCTCAATCGTCTTCTACTCATATACTACCTTCGCTCTCTTCTTACTATGGTGGGTTGTAGTATCTCTGCTGATAACTCTCCTACACGAGGAGAGCAGGGCACCTGCTGAGAAGCTCTACATCTGTGCATGTGCGGCGGCGGTCCTGGTCTGGCTTATCTACTGTGCGGCGTGTGGTGGGTTTCATCTGGCTCTGAGGGGATGGAACGCTGTTCGACCGCTAGTCCAAATCATCTACGGCTTGTATGAAGTACAGATACTTAAGGTCTAATTAGGGTCTTCTCCTAAGATGCGTATAGGTCTAACCACCTTTTTTAAGGGGTCCGCTTTCGGAGGTGCGTTACCACAAGTGGCCCTCTATATGGCGAAGGGGCTGAAGGCGGCGGGACATGAGGTGGAGTTTATTATCCCCGCTGATTCGGCTGACTGGTTTACGGACTGTCTGGCTCTGCAATCGGAGTATCGGGTCGCGCGACTGATTAACGGATCACAGATCCGTACCTTCAATCTGATTGTAGAGGTCGTATGGTATCTTCCTGTTGAGATGCGACGGCAATTAGCCGAGAAGACTGTGATGTTCTACCACTATCCTCCTGTGTTCTACGATATTGAGAGCTCTGTCTACCCTGTGGCGACGCAGATCCGCAATTTCGAGGGTCTGACTGCGGTCTGGACCTGGTCTCACTTTGCGGCCACGGATTTTGCATATCTAGAGCTGGTGAGCCGCTTACCTGTTCTGACCGTTCCCTTGGTATGGGATCCCCTTCTACTTGACACGTATTGTCGCGAGGCTGGGGTGCCAGCAACAAGGGCTCCTACGCCCGCGTCTATCGCAGTAGTCTGTGAGAGCAATGAGAGTAACACCAGTCACTGCATACTTCCACTCACCGTACTAAGCGAAATTCATAAGGCTCGCCTGGAGGCTGGTACAGGGCCACTGAAGTGGGTCGTACTGAATTCCGACACCGTAGTGGGTCGAGAATACTTCAAACAGAATATCATTGCCAATCTTCATATGGGAGCCGATTGTAGTGGGAACTTTCTCAAGCGTCTCCGCCTTCCTGATCTCTGCCGAGAGTCCAATGTACTTATCACTCACCAGCGGTTTCGTCCTATAAAGTATATGCTACTAGACGCTCTTCACTTGGGTCTGCCACTGATCCATAATTGTGATATGTTAAATGGTATACCTGGGGCCGAATTTCATTACACACTCAATCGGATCGGTCAGGCTGTCGATTGCTGGAACCGTATTACGAGTGTGGCACCAAACACGCCCCTATCACTTACGAGAGAGGCGTTAGCGTCTAGATGGGGTACAGGGGTATTTGCTGCATCCATTGATGCTGTGCTACGGCAGACCTATACTGTAGGTGTGCCTGCACCTGTGCCTGCTGCGTCTGTGCCTGCTGCGTCTGTGCCTGCTGCGTCTGTGCCTGCCGCGTCTGTGCCTGCTGCGTCTGTGCCTGCCGCGTCTGTGCCTGCTGCGTCTGTGCCTGTGCCCGCGTCCCCTAAAGTCCGTGTCGCATTCCTTGACATGTGGGCTAATTTCGTACCTCAGCACAACCTATTTTTGGCGGCAGGAGGGGACAACATGGTGCTAGATCAGAACGATCCAACGCTTATCGTCTTTGGGCCATTTGGCAGAGAGAATGAGGATCTACGTTGGGCTAATATACCAAAGATCTTCTATACAGGCGAGAACCTACCCCCTCTAGTACGTGATGACGTGGTGCTTAATATCGGCTTCAAACCCGATCAATCGGAGGAGTATTTACGGTTCCCTAATTGGATGCTTGAGTTGAATTGGTTGAACCAAGATCCGCGTCTGATCTCTAATCCTGAGCCCTTTTCTCTAGAGATGCTACCTCAGTCTGGTGGTAAGGTTGAGCGACGAGCCAATTTCTGTGCATTTGTAGCATCGAATCCCTACTGCGTTCAACGTAATACGGCATATCAGACTTTGGCACGCTACAGACCGGTAGACGCGGCGGGCTCGCTCTACAATAATTGTGCACGAATTCAAGGTGGTCCTGGTGGGACGGGTGGACAGTCTGCTAAGGTCGAATTTTACAAGAATTATCGATTCGCACTGGTCTGTGAAAATTCGTCGGATCCAGGGTATGTGACCGAGAAGCTTGTGCACGCACGGCTAGCCGGCTGCGTTCCTATCTATTGGGGTGACAGTAGGCTAGGTGCGGAGTTCAATACAGCAGGTGTAATTCAGATCTCTAATTACACGAGTGTGGAGAATTTACTCGATATGGTGCGACAGATTGACCAGTCTCATGAGATGTGGGTAACAATGGCTTCACAACCGCTGTTTAACGAGGGTGGGCTCGATAGATCTCGATCGTTGGTGAAACGACTGGGTGAAGCTCTAATTGGGGCAGCTGGTAAGAGAATTAGTGTGCCGGCAGCTAAAATTTTAGCCGCGTCGGTGCCAGCACCAGCAGCTGTGACCGTGCCCGCGCCTGTAAGGAGGGAGAAGATTATCAATATCAAATTGGCCACGTACGGCAACTATAGACAGGTCTATATTGGTGATGTACCAGGTAATAGAGCGATTGTCACCTGTTGTAATAAGGACTACGTTGATGCAGCAGTTCGGCTGATTAAGAGTACCACACTACCCGTATACGTCTGGATATGGGATATTACGCCCGAAAAATTAGCCATTCTGGAGGCGGCCCAGCCGGCAGCTGTAATCCCGTTCGACATGACCTGGAATCCTGGTTGGCCGGATTTCTGGAATCCACTTCACTACGCCTGGAAATTGCTGCAATGGCTGTTAGTCTCAGTGGCATTCACCAAGGGGACTCAGATCCTCTATCTGGATTCTGGTGTATCGGTCTGTAGCTCATTAGAGTCCATCTGGTCTGCTATTGCTAATACAGGTCTTTTCGTCGTTGAGATGCCAGAACACAAAAACAGAGCCTGGTGCCACCCAACCTTCTGCACTCTTATGCAGATGACGCACGAAGAATTAGAGGCACCTCAGTACAGTTCAAATATAGTGGGTTACGAGGCAGGAGGCCGGTTTTCCCGCTTATTCGAGGCCTGTTTTACTGCGGCGTGTAATAAGGAGATTGTAGCAGGGCATAAATGGTATCAGTATACTGCCGAGTGCTTTGGTCATCGACACGATCAGAGCATTATCAGCCTCCTCGGTAGGCGGATCGGTGCAAAGCCCTTTAATCTCTACGATTTTGTCAGTCATGTCAGCTCCCACGATGGTCTCTACCGTGGCCTCCCCTTCTATGTACATCGAAGGCTCTGGAAGACGTTCAGGAGGTTTGCCGACGGGATAGACGAGGCGTTTGTCGTCAACTTGGCTCATCGTAAGGATCGAATGGAGAAATTCTGGACCACACACCCATATATGAAGACACTCTCTTATCGCGAAGAGGCCGTTTACGGTAATAGACTATTGATGACACCTGAGCTGGCCCACCTGTTCAGAGACAATGACTTCAAATGGAAGAAGGGAGTGATCGGCTGTGCACTCTCACACTATAATATGTGGAAACGCCTGGCGGCCGATGCAGAGGTCGCGTCTTACCTTGTTTTGGAGGACGACGCCGTTTTGGTCTCTAATTTTTTAGAGACGTGGCAGGGTGTAGCGGGACTTCAGCCCACCGACGCCGACATTATATTCTTAGGCGGCGTGCTTCCTCCAAATAAGCCGGCTCTTCCCCTGGTGACAGAACATGTAAATAGTGCATTTGCACGCGTTAAGCGTTACGCACCTGTGGTCGGTGCGGCTCCACGTCGGTATTTTCACTTCTGCACCTACTCCTATATCATCACTAAGCGAGGGGCCGAGAAACTCTGTGCATTCATTGCACAACGCGGTATCTTCACCAGCATCGATCACATGTTAGTCAATCACGGCGATGGTCTTCTCAACATCTATTTCACGACGCCGCTACTTGCTGGTTGTTTCCAGGACAGCGATCCGGCCTATCAGAAGGCCAACTTCAATGATTTCAATCGGGTGGATTCCTTTGACAGTGAGATCTGGAATAACAAGGAGTGTTTCAGTGAGGCGGAGATCGCAGCAGTAAGGGCGGCCCCTGTGCCTGTGGCCCCTGTGCCTGTGACCGCTGCGCCTGTGACCGCTGCGCCTGTGACCGCTGCGCCTGTGACCGCCACACCTCTAACAATAGTCTATTTCGAATCACATCAACCAACAGAGGCTATCGACTCTGAATGGCTAGAGGAGATTTTTCAACGTCCCTTCAAATGGACATATGCTGCAGAGGACATTCAAGACGGCACAACTCTAGTGGTATACTATCAACACACGACACCCGTCGCTCTGATAGAGGGATGGATCAACCGGCATATGGACTGCAAAATCCACCTATTTCATGCCAGTGATGAGAGACTGATTGCGTCGACTACACTCTATGCCCATCCAGGAGTAAAGACTGTTTTCAGGAATTACTGGCGACCCGACTGTGTAGGACCCAAGGTTCTTCATCTACCACTCGGCTATCTCAATCGCAAGGGTCGAAGGCCTAATGCGTCAGTTCCTCTTGCCTCAAGCCGTAAACATGTCTGGTCTTTTGCAGGTGCAATTGACCGACCAGAACGAGGCCCCGTGCTAGAGGCTATGAGAGTCGACATTCCCAATCATCTAATTCACATTACACCCACCTGGAAATCAGCTTTGAATCTGGACGCAGAGACATACAATGGCATGATGCTCCAGAGCCAGTTTGTCCCATGCATGACGGGAGTCTGGAATGTGGAATCCTATCGCTTCTACGAGGCAATTGAGAATGGGGCTATACCACTGATAACCACTGACAAACTGGATTCATACAAGAATATGTTAGCGGGGTCAGTTAATCCACCACTCGTGGCGACGGAGACTTGGAAGGCAGCGGCTCAAGTGATGAACACGTTGTCTTCTCAGCCAGTTATATTAGATAAATTACAGACAGATATGTGGCTCTGGTGGTCCGGTTACAAGGATTATCTGCGGACAGTTATTGCGGCACGGATCACTTCTTGAGACCACAGATAAATCGGTGCCACCACGGCGTCTCTGCTCCGATCTGATTCCACTCCTCAATAGTGTAACTGGATCCCATAGAGAGGTTACATCGAGCACAGATTGGTCGCAAATTACCGATATCTAACGTACCACCCTTTGATTCAGGTCGATCATGCCCCACATGATAGTTGAAGGTATTGATCTTATTGCTACACCATCTAACTGTGCATTTTGTCTCAAATCTGGTACCCTGATAGTGTATCCAGACTTGCTCACGCAGGGCTTTCGGGATGTTTCGCTTCTTATAGGCGCCTGGGTGTGTACGAGGTCTCATCTATTCGCTTATATGTGTTAGCTGTTTATATCGTTAGCCGATGCGGCCTATTATAGCACACGCGATCCGCTTACCAGAATGACCGGTCGTCTTACTGTCCTCGTGTGGGCCTCTGCCTAGATCATCTGGGTCAGCATGGACAATCGCTGAGCGGCCGAAAAAATCGGCGGCTTTCAGACCCTTCAACAGGAACCGTCGATTCGGGGCCACCATTGAGACATTTCCTAAGTCACCGGTATGTCTCGGACCTGTGCCACTTGGCGGACCACCATGATCGGTCGGTGGACCTACGTGGAAGTGCTCGCACGCTTGTTTACATCCCTCCCCTCGTAGATCGCCAGCCTTATGAATATGAAATCCATGTGTACCAGGCGGAAGCTTTGTGAATTTTGCCGTGATAGAGCAGCCTGTTGGCGTATCTCTAAATAAAACCTCACCTTCGACGCCGCCCTGTTTCAGTAGAGCAATCGCCGACGTCATCTCTACTTATTGTCGGCGACTTTAGTACTTATCTGTGCACAGAGAAGGGGCTTGTTTGCTGCGTCAAACCACTCAATCTTAATGGTAATGCTACCGCTTACGTTGGGGAAGTCAGAAGAGGTGGACTGATTGTAGGTTCCTGGAAGGATCGGGCACGTTGTCTGCTTACAGAGGTCCTCAACAGTTGGTGTTAGCGGAATAAAATTGTACTTAATGCTGTACTTGGCCGTACCGGCAGTTATAGGGTCGGGACCAGGGACAGTGTAAGCAAATGAGACAGTCGAATTACTGTTCTTAACCGCTGGGTCAGGCCAGAAGCCCAGATTTTCGATCTTGAAAAGCGAATTGGGTGCACAGTCGATGATGGCTGCATACGCAGTAGATGAAAATAGGGCTGCCATAGCAAGTAGGGCACGCATTGTATGAATTACAGAGAGGATTTCTCTTAATCTATTTTACCGAGGTTAAAAGCTCCCTTTCTGAAAAAGAGTTTTTAAATTACTGATTTTGCGGCGACGTTAGCGTTCTCTAGGGATCATCATGAGAGCAGCCATTACTATGAAAAATACAACAGTGTGCAGGAAAAACCCCCCCGTAGTCGGGCACCCAGATGTCGAAGCGATCGGTAGCATGTGGCCGAGGAACAGCTGTGTGAGTTTGTAGGCCTCGGGGTTAGCGACTAGGAAGAAGACCAGAGCACTGTAGAAGCTGTACTTGAGTTTTAAGAAGACATTGAGATTGCTCATTCTAGTGGGTGTAGCGATTTTTTCTGCTTGCTGAAGCGGGCACCTTTGCGTTTGGTCCTGCCAGCCGAACGGCTACCACCCTTGCGTAAGGCCCCACGCTTGCTACTGTTCAGGAGGCCACGCTGTTGTGCTGCTAACAGGCCTCGTCCCGCCTCCCGTTGATCTAAGTGTCGCTGTTCGGCCTCAGCTGCTCTATTTCGACGAAGCGTATGCGATACGCGACCGAGATTCAGTGCAGCAGCCGGAGCAGCAAGAACCGCGTTACGCCCACGGCGTGCAGATTCACAATCCTCCTCTTCGCGGCGTAGGGCCTCGGTAAGTGCCGCAATCTGAGCATGGGCTGCCTCTAGAGCCACACGAGTTCCCTCCAACCCCTGAGCCGCCGCGGTAAGTCGAGCGACCTCAGCCTGCTGGTCTCTCAAGGAGGTCCGCGATAAGCCTAGCTCCGCAACCACGTCTTGTAGTTGTTGGGCCATGTCTCTGCTTCTACCTAGCTCCACCTGAGCTCCCTCTAAAGGACCAATACGCCTCTGTAGATCTTCGATTGTGCCCTGTCTTTTAGCCAGCTCTGCTGTTAACTCGTTGAAACGTGCTGTGTACTGACCGCGTGTTGCCTCCCATTCCGCCGCCGCCGCCCCCGCTACACGCTGAACTTCATTTGCTGCTGCATTGCATCGGGCCAGCTCCGTCTGGGCGGCTTGCAGCTTGGCCTTCAGAGGTTCGGTGTCGTAGACGGATTTAACCTCCGCATCATGCAGCTGTCTGCTGAGATTAGCAATAGTACCACTGTGTTCAGCCAGCTGTGGCTTCAGTTCAGCCAGTTCTGCCAGAGCGCGCTCCAGGGCCTCACGCGTCTGTGCAGAACTGTCCCCCTGTTCCGTCATGACAACACGGAGTCGTTCTTGAAGTTCGCCCACCTGAGCCAGTGCTTCACCGGCCTCTCTAGTCTTGACAGCAAGTTCTGTAGTGAGTCGTGCCACATCGGCCTCCAGGCCCGCCTTGGTCCCCTCGGCCGCCCTAGCGGCCTCATCGGCAGCGTCCGCACGGGCCTCTGCAGCAGCGGCCGCGGCCGAGAGACGGTCCCGTTCGCCCTCCAGCTGATGGACACTTGCTGTCAGGGCGGCCAGCCTTGTACCCGCCTCCCCTTCTGCCGCCTCTAGACGAGCCTGCAGAGATCTGACCGCTTCATTATCTGTGCCCCCAGCAGCGGCACGGGCCGCGGCAAGTTCAGCTCCGAGTCTAGCAACCCGCCCCTCGGCCGCAGCTAGCTGTTCTTCTACCTGATCTACAAGTCTGCCCAGGCGGGTGTCCGTGGTTTCAATCCGCTGCTTAAGTGTCTGTATCTCTGCATTAGCCGCCGCTAGAAGATTGCGTTGCTCGTCGGCAGCGGCCTCTGCTGCCGCAACACGCGATTCGGCTGCTACGGCACGAGCAGTCAGAGCCTCAATAGAGGCATCGCGTGCCCCTACTTCGCGACCCAGGGCTGCAATCCGAGCGTTACGACCCTCGACAGCTCTGGCCAGGCCGCTGCGTGCCTCTTCAGCGTCTGCATCTGCAGCCGCCTTACCGCGTAGGGCCTCGGCAAGTGATGTGCCCGCCTCAGCTATGGTACGACGTAGACCGTTCAGAAGGGCGTCGCCCTCGCGCGCTGCCGTCTCTAGTACGCCTATACGTGTGTCTCGCTCACCCAGAGTCCGTCGCAGGGTTGTCAGATTGGCCTCTTTCTCTGCTAGACTGGTTGTAAGGTGTTCAATCTGCTCACGTAGGCCACGGATCGTCGCAGCGTCAGTAGTATCCTCGGCCGCCGCGGCCGCCAGCTCAGCTTTCAGCCGTCTTAACAGGTCTAGACCCTGCTCGTACGATAGGGTACCCGTCTCGAGAATTCCACGTAGACGCCCGATTTCGGCCATCTGAGCATCGATCATGCTGGCGATTCTCTGTACACGCTCATCGCTGGCAGCTAGCCGTCTAGTCAATGTAGCAATCTCTCCATCTTTGCCCACGGCCACTGCCCGCGCCGCCTCTAGATCGGCTGCCAAGGCGGCCATTCGTTCGGCTTGTCCAGCGGCCGCCTCCTGAGCAGCTCGTACGGCAGCGGCAGCAGCGGCGTCCTCACCACCCCGCCCATCCATTGCACGCTGAAGGGCTGCGATTGTAGCGTCGCGATCACGTAGGTCGGCTTGAGCGGCCGCTAGCTGGCCAGCTGTAGCCAGACCGGCAGATGCAGCCGCGGCTAGTTCTGTGCGGGCCGCGTCGCGTTCAGCTACGGCAGTTTCTAAGGCGGCCCGTGCAGCAGCCGCATCAGCAGTAGCGGCCGCCGCCGCCCGCCGCAACTCCGCAAGGGCGGCATCTGCCACCGGTACCCCACCCCGACCGGCGGCCAACTCGGTTTCTAAGGCTCGGACACGAGCGACAGCCTCTCGGTGTTCTCCTTGTAATCCTGCCAGAGCACCAAGAGCGGTATCACGTTCTCTCAACAGACCATCACGCTCACCGGTGATGGCTGCCAATCTGCCCGTCAGTGTAACGACTTCGGCTGCCGAAGCCGCTGCGGCCACAGTTGCTGCCTCGGCTCTGGTGTGTTCAGCAGCTGTGGCTGCCGCGGCGGCCGCTAACTGCTCGTTGAGGGTAGTTATTGCTGCCTGAGAGGCTGTCAGTTGGACGGAGAGGTGTCGACGACCCGACATAGCACGATTGAACATACGGGTGGTCTTCTTCAGTTCCTTAGTCTTCTCTGCTAATGTAGCCTCCAGTTCGCTAATCTGTGCTCTCAGACGGGGGATCTCCATATCACTGGCATGATGACAGTGACCCAACTCGCGTCTGACACTCTCTAGATCAGCTGTCAGAGCGGCCACTTCCCGTGCACGCTCGACCAATGTGGCCTCGGCTGTTGCTAGATCGGCATCTACACTCTCTTTAGCAGCGGTCATCTCAGCAAGCTCTTGGGTCTTAGTCACAAGAGCGCGTTCGGCTACAGCCTTCTCCTCTATAGCCACCTCAAGGCGATGTGTCTTATCCGCTATATCACGGCGCAGGCTCTCCAATTCTGTATTTGCTTCACCTAGCAAGCGTCGCGTATGTTCAAGTTCGTAGCGGAGACCGCCGTCATGGCCGACTTCACGCAACCGTTCCTCCAACTCGGCAACACGGCGTTCGGCCGCCTCAGCACGTGCACGGAGGGCAGTGGAATCACCGCCACCAAGGGCCTCTAGGCGCTCGATCTCTTCGCGATTGTGTTCTGCTTGCGCTACGTAAGCGGCGATCGTCGAGTGCACAAGATCAAAAAATGCTGTGGCAGACGCCTGCATTCTCTGGACACGCGTATCTGTATTCTCTAGTGCGGCGGTGGCAGCGGTAAGTCGTGCTGCCATAGCGTCCCGTGCGGCGACCAGGCGTGCTATCTGACCCGCGTTGCCGCCGCCACCGGATTCGAGTGTTCTGATACGAGCATTCAAGGCGGCGATGTGTTGACGAACCTGATCCTGAAAGTCTAAGAGGTGCTGGTGAAGTGCAATAGCCCGCTCACGGCTGTGTTCCAGGTCACCTTCTAATTGACCTACATACCCGTGTTCTGCAGCAGACCGCCGTCTAAGATCATCGATGTCGGCCTCAAGGCGTCGGGCTGTAGCGATTGCGGCTTCAGCATTTGTAGTTTTTCTCTGAAGTGCGGCCCGCAATTCGGCTAGCTCGCGTTCCTTTGCGGCCAAGAGTGCCGCGTTTTGCTGACCAGGCACAGCGGCCCCAGGCGCAGCGGCCCCAGGTGCAGCAGCAGCAGCAGCAGGGACAAGAACTCCTGGAACCATAACACCAGGGACCAGTGCCCCTGGTGCAGCACCAGTACGGGCCTTGGCTTTTTCAAGGGCCATTCTGCGTACAGCCTTTGCACGAGCAGCTAGATCCGCACCAGCTGATCTGGCCTGAGCCACGAGTGCCCTGTTGGCGTTGGGTATCAGGCCGCCAGACATCAGACCACCGCCAGTCTGCCTGGGCTCACCTGGGAGTTCTACAAGCGGTGGCGGTGGTGGTGGTGGTGGTGGTGGTGGCGGTGGTGGTGGTGGCGGTGGTGCTGGTGCAGCC
>Ga0214921_10001268_pt1 | contig 43579 bp, 28 predicted proteins | sample LL1505_MetaG_FD_177992 | JGI IMG/M metagenome (GOLD analysis project Ga0214921, IMG submission 177992) | Freshwater microbial communities from Lake Lanier, Atlanta, Georgia, United States - LL-1505 | ecosystem: Environmental > Aquatic > Freshwater > Lake | place: USA: Georgia | collected...
AATCACCAGCGGATATACCTGTCCAATCTAAACCATTATCTGAATATGCCCAATTATAACCTGGATAACTTGAAGTTCCTGCTACTATATATCTTGACCCGTTATAATTAAATGTTCGTTGATTACAGAATCTACCATCCGCTTCAACATTAGATGATATATATGTCCAATTAGAAAAAACCGATAAATCAGTAGATGCATCTGCATACCAGAGAACATGTCCAACACTAAAACTTTTTTGTCCTCCAACATAAAATCTATTTGTATCTTTAATATATTTAACAAAAAATCCACCATTATCAACACCTTGCATGTTATTTGGGAAAGCACTACCAGTATAATAGAAAAATGTACCATCAACATTAGTAAATGTTGTACCTCTATTATAACTAACTTGAATTGTACTACTACATCCAGCTATTATAACAATATTAGCACCATTACTATCAATTGATCTACCATAAAAATTAGTAGTAGCAGATCCCCATGCAGGTCCATAAGATGTGGTGCTTCTATAAGCATCATATCCTACAGCAGTAAATAAAGCATAATATATTGCTGGACCGGTAGAACCAGTTTGTCCAAGACCAACTGGTCCAGTATATCCAGTGTAACCTGTATATCCAGTAAAACCAGTATAACCTGTAAATCCAGTATATCCAGTAAAACCTGTGTACCCTGTGTAACCAGTAAATCCAGTGTATCCAGTGTAACCAGTATATCCTGTAAAACCAGTGTATCCAGTAAAACCCGTATAACCTGTATATCCAGTAAATCCAGTATATCCACTATATCCAGTATATCCTGTAAAACCTGTGTATCCTGTAAAGCCAGTATATCCAGTATATCCAGTATATCCTGTAAATCCTGTATACCCAGTGTACCCGGTAAAACCTGTATATCCTGTATATCCCGTATATCCTGTATATCCTGTAAAACCAGTGTATCCTGTAAAACCAGTATATCCGGTATATCCAGTATAACCAGTATATCCAGTAAATCCTGTATAACCTGTAAATCCAGTGTATCCAGTATAACCTGTAAATCCTGTATATCCAGTAAAACCAGTATAACCTGTAAATCCAGTATATCCAGTAAAACCTGTGTACCCTGTGTAACCAGTAAATCCAGTGTATCCAGTATATCCAGTATAACCAGTGTATCCTGTAAAACCAGTATAACCAGTAAATCCTGTATAACCTGTATATCCAGTATAACCTGTATAACCTGTGAATCCAGTGTAACCAGTAAAACCAGTATAACCAGTAAAACCAGTATAACCAGTATATCCAGTAAATCCAGTATATCCTGTATATCCAGAATAACCAGTGTATCCTGTATATCCTGTAAAACCAGTGTATCCTGTAAATCCTGTATATCCTGTAAAACCAGTATATCCAGTATAACCTGTAAATCCAGTATATCCAGTAAATCCTGTATATCCAGTGTATCCAGTGTATCCAGTATAACCTGTAAATCCAGTATATCCAGTAAAACCCGTATAACCAGTAAATCCTGTGTATCCAGTAAAACCAGTGTATCCAGTGTATCCAGTTACACCAGTATATCCTGTAAAACCTGTATATCCTGTAAATCCAGTATATCCAGTAGATCCTGTAACACCAGTATATCCAGTAAATCCAGTATATCCTGTAAATCCGGTAGAACCTGTAACTCCTGTGTATCCTGTATATCCTGTTGAACCAGTAAAACCATACAAGTTAGCAGCTAAAGTAGTATGTACATGTGATTGACTTCCCTCTCTAAAATAAAATGATACACTTTGACCAGTTGTCGTTCCAGATGGAATTTCAGCATACAATTCTATGAAAACTCTTTTAGATAAATCATCTAAATCGGTTTGACTAACATAAAATGAAACTGTTGTTATCTCCGATGTAGTAAACAAAATTGGTTTTTTATACGCACTTCCATCTCTAATTAATATTGGATTACTAACACCATCCGAATCTACACTATAAATCTTTGGATAATAATAGGTTTGAACTGATGAAAAATCATTTACAGATATATATATGTTAAATTCCCATAATCCTCCAACTATTAATGTTGAATTTATACTATCTGGATCAGTTGTAAATGTTCCAATTAAATTTGGAGAATTATCATTTGTTCCAAAATCATAAGTTACTATTGTTTCTACATCAAAATCAGGAACAATTAATAAACTCTGTGTAACAGGAGCGATTGTTGTTGTATTATTATCAAAAAATAATGTTAATCCAGCAGAAATACCTGGTGGTCCTTGTACTCCTGTATATCCTGTTACACCAGTATATCCTGTAAATCCAGTATATCCAGTGAATCCTGTATATCCTGTAAAACCAGTGTAACCAGTATATCCTGTGAATCCTGTATATCCAGTGTATCCAGTAAAACCCGTGTAACCAGTAAAACCTGTATAACCTGTGAAACCAGTGTAACCAGTAAACCCTGTATATCCAGTAAATCCAGTATATCCAGTAAATCCTGTATATCCTGTAAAACCAGTGTATCCGGTAAAACCAGTATATCCGGTAAATCCGGTATAACCAGTGTATCCTGTAAATCCTGTATATCCTGTAAAACCAGTATATCCACTATATCCAGTATATCCTGTAAAACCTGTATAACCTGTATATCCTGTAAAGCCTGTATAACCAGTAAATCCAGTATAACCTGTAAATCCTGTGTATCCTGTAAATCCAGTATATCCAGTGTATCCTGTATAACCTGTGTATCCAGTAAATCCTGTATAACCAGTGTATCCAGTAAATCCAGTATAACCTGTGTATCCCGTATAACCAGTAAAACCTGTATAACCAGTGTATCCTGTAAAACCTGTATAACCAGTAAATCCAGTATATCCTGTGTATCCAGTATATCCAGTGAATCCCGTATAACCAGTATATCCGGTGAATCCAGTATAACCAGTAAATCCTGTATATCCTGAATAACCAGTGAAACCAGTATATCCAGTATATCCAGTATAACCAGTAAAACCGGTATAACCAGTAAAACCGGTATATCCTGTGTAACCTGTGTAGCCTGTATAACCAGTAAATCCAGTATATCCAGTAAAACCAGTGTATCCAGAGTAACCAGTATATCCTGTGAATCCTGTATAACCAGTAAATCCTGTATATCCTGAATAACCAGTGAATCCAGTATATCCTGTAAATCCTGTATATCCTGTGAATCCTGTATAACCGGTGAAACCAGTGTATCCTGTGAAACCGGTATATCCTGTGAATCCCGTATAACCTGTAAATCCTGTATAACCTGTAAATCCTGTGTATCCTGTAAATCCAGTATATCCTGTGTAACCTGTAAATCCTGTAAAACCTGTATAACCTGTATAACCAGTAAAACCTGTATATCCTATATCACCTTGTTGACCAGTATCACCAGTATCACCTTTATCACCTTTATCACCTTTATCACCCTGTGGACCAGTATCACCTTTATCTCCTTGTGGACCAGTGTAACCAGTATAACCAGTAAAACCTGTTAATCCTTGTGGTCCGGATAATGATAATAACCAACTATTTGAAGATGGATTAGGTGAATAACCACTTGAAGATAATACAGTAACATATAATACAAATGTTCCAAATCCTGGACCTTGCCAATCCATTTGTGTAATTTGCCCATAATATATTAAACTAGAATTATTATCTTTTATATTTACATATTGTCCAACTGCCCATACTGTTTCACTATTAGAACCAACAACACCGAATTCATATTGTGTTCCTATAGTCGCACTTGTTGTTACATCATTATTCAATCCAACAGTCTCAAATCCATATCCACGCGGTCCTGTAAAACCAGTATAACCTGTGTATCCGGTAAATCCTGTATATCCAGTATATCCTGTAAAACCTGTATATCCTGTAAAACCGGTATATCCAGTATATCCGGTAAAACCAGTGTATCCTGTATATCCTGTGTAACCTGTAAATCCAGTGTACCCAGTAAAACCAGTATATCCAGTATATCCAGTGTAACCAGTATAACCAGTATATCCTGTGTATCCAGTAAAACCAGTATATCCTGTATAACCAGTATAGCCAGTATAACCAGTATACCCAGTATATCCTGTGTATCCAGTATAACCAGTATATCCAGTAAATCCAGTATATCCTGTAAATCCTGTATAACCAGTATATCCAGTAAAACCAGTATATCCTGTAAAACCAGTATATCCTGTATATCCAGTAAATCCTGTATATCCGGTAAAACCAGTATATCCAGTAAACCCTGTATACCCTGAATATCCAGTATATCCAGTAAATCCTGTGTAACCTGTAAAACCAGTGTAACCAGTATAACCAGTAAAACCAGTATAACCAGTAAAACCAGTATAACCAGTGAATCCCGTATAACCTGTAAATCCTGTATAACCTGTAAATCCAGTAAAACCAGTATAACCTGTTACACCAGTATATCCGGTAAAACCAGTGTATCCTGTAAATCCTGTAGAACCTGTTACACCAGTATATCCAGTATAACCTGTTGATCCAGTAAAACCATACAAATTAGCAGCTAAAGTACTGTGTACATGTGATTGACTACCTTCTCTAAAATAAAATGATACACTTTGACCCGTTGTTGTTCCAGATGGGATTTCAGCATATAATTCTATCAAAACTCTTTTAGATAAATCATCTAAATCAGTTTGACTAACATAAAATGATACTGTTGTTATCTCTGATGTTGTAAACAAAATTGGTTTTTTATACGCACTTCCATCTCTAATTAATATTGGATTACTAATACCATCTGCATCTACACTATAAATCATTGGATAGTAATAAGTCGAAACAGATGATAAATCATTTACAGATGTATATACATTAAATTCCCATAATCCGCCAACTATTAATGTTGAATTAATACTATCTGGTTCTGTTGTAAATGTTCCAATTAAATTTGGAGAATTATCATTTGCTCCAAAATCATAAGTTACAATTGTTTCTACATCAAAATCTGGAACAACTAATAAACTCTGAGTAACTGGAGCGGTTGTTGTTATATTATTGTCGAAAAATAATGTTAATCCAGCAGAAATACCTGGTGGTCCTTGTACTCCGGTGTATCCTGTTACACCTGTATAACCAGTAAATCCTGTATAACCCGTATAACCTGTAAATCCTGTATAACCTGTAAACCCTGTTACACCAGTATAACCAGTAAATCCAGTATATCCAGTAAATCCTGTAGATCCTGTTGTTCCAGTGAATCCAGTATAACCAGTAAATCCTGTATAACCAGTAAATCCAGTATATCCTGTAAAACCGGTATAACCGGTAAAACCAGTATATCCTGTGTACCCAGTATATCCACTATATCCTGTATATCCACTATATCCTGTATATCCTGTAAAACCAGTTCGACCTGTATAACCTGTATAACCTGTGTATCCTGTATATCCTGTATAACCAGTATATCCTGTATATCCAGTAAAACCAGTAAAACCAGTATAACCAGTATATCCAGTATAACCAGTATATCCAGTATACCCAGTATAACCAGAATATCCAGTATAACCAGTATAACCAGTATATCCAGTATAACCAGTATATCCAGAAAATCCTGTATATCCAGTATAACCAGTATATCCTGTGTATCCGCTATATCCTGTGTATCCACTATAACCAGTATATCCACTATATCCAGTGTACCCAGTATAACCAGTATAACCAGTATATCCTGTATAACCACTATATCCAGTATAACCAGAATATCCAGTAGATCCTGTAGATCCGGAATAACCAGTATAACCAGTATATCCAGTGTATCCAGTAGATCCAATAGATCCTGTATAACCAGTATATCCTGTGTAACCTGTAAAACCAGTCCATCCTGTAGAACCTACAATATGACCAACATTTTTAAATTGACTTGTTGTAAATGGACCATCTCTATAATATGTTGGTATAGTTGGCGTACCAACACCTGTTACGATTTGATTACCAGAAGTATCTGTAAGATAAGTCGAAGAAGAATAAACATTTAATAATAATTGTGTTCCATCTGATAAAGTATAAGATTTTGTAGGTACAGGAATGGTTGAATCTGTATATGTATACAAAGCACTATTTGTTATATGAATATTAGTAATATATGCACTACCAGTATTTATAGAACCTGATGGACCCCAAGCCATAATTGCATTAACATATCCTGAAAAACTAAATGTTGGTGAAAACTCATTTAAAAAAATTGATAATTTATTACCATCTAACCAACATGCAAAATTATTTGAATTATCAGCTGCGCGTACAACAACTATATTATGCCATATTCCAGTTGTTATTGGTGATGGTAAAGTCCATAAAATACTTCCACCTGCAGCTGCTTGTAATTGAATATATCCAGATATGATATATAGTGTAAATTGTTGAGATGCAGTTGAATAAACAGTCCCTAAAAGTGGCGTACCAACACCTATTGTATTATAATTAAACCATCCACGTATCGTGAATGCATTAGAACCAAGAGCAATACCTGGAGATAAAGATAAATATTTTGCATTTGAATTATTAACATTTATACTTCCTCCATAATTTCCTTGAAATACTTGTAAATCTCCAATATCATTTTGAATTAATCCACTTCCAACTGGTAAATCAGTTATATCATAAGCGTTAAGTTCTGTTGAATTATTTACATTACCATATATAATTGTACCTTGAAGACCGGTATATCCTGTTACTCCTGTATACCCAGTCCATCCTGTATATCCTGTTGCACCACCTGACCCAACAGGTCCTGTAGGTCCAGTATATCCAGTATATCCAGTATATCCAGTAGAACCTGTAGAACCTGCAGAACCTGTATAACCAGTTGAACCTGTAGAACCTGCAGAACCTGTATAACCAGTATATCCTGTATAACCAGTATATCCTGTAAAACCAGTTGAACCAGTGGAACCGGTAGAACCAGTAGAACCTGTATATCCTGTATAACCTGTATAACCTGTAGAACCTGTAAAACCTGTATATCCTGTAGAACCTGTAAAACCTGTTGTTCCATTTGACCCAGTAGAACCAGTTGGTCCAACAGAACCTGATGACCCAGCAGAACCAGTTGGTCCAACAGAACCAGTTGGTCCAACAGAACCAGTTGACCCAGTATATCCTGTGTATCCAGTTGCTGGAAAAGCAGAGAACGTTAAAGATTGATGTCCATGTATATCAGTACCAGCAGTTATATTTATACCAGTACTCGCAATAAAATCAACAGTATCTAAACCACTAGCTGTTAATTCAAGATTTCCGTTTACTTCCCAATATTTAAATGTACTATTCATAGCAATAGTAACAGTTCCAGTAGGTCCTTGTTGTACATCAAAACCAGAATCAAAATCAAAAAGCACAGTATCGATATTTAAATATCCTGTTAATCCAGTAGAACCAGTAATTCCAACAGTTAAATGAGTAGCTGGTTCAATAGTTGCATTTGAATAAGTTAATTCATTTGTTATAGGATTGTAAACAACAGGTTTAAGAGAAGTGTCACTTGATTGTTTAAAATTTTCTAAAAATAATGTATCAACTAATTTAATATTCAAACTTTCTTGAATGTTTGAAATTATAATAGGTATAGAACCATTGTAAAATGGATGAGATGGTGGTAAATATGAATTTAAACCCCATCTCCATAAAATTTCAGCCTCTACTCCTTGTCTTTCTAATTGTGTTAAACTTCTATTATATATAATTAATTCAGCGATTTGAGCATTAACACTACCTGAATTATTTGCATTTAATGAATTGATAAATAAATTTGATGTAAACAATCCAGTGTAATCATCAGAAGTTCCAAGTGTATCTACAGAATAAATATTAACACCGTCAGAATAAACAGTAATTAAATTAGAATTACCAATATCAATAGACATAAATTCAAGTAATTGCCATCTATTACTAACTGCATTTTGAAATGATTGTGTAGATTTAGAAACTAATGAATTTAAATTATTTCTTTGATTAATTACATAATTACTGTAAGCTGAATAATGATTAGATAGATAATAAAAACTATCTGATGAATCAATACTCTGTGCTTGAATCATTGGACTTGATGTATTTTGATTCACAGGTTTATACAATAAAAACACTGAAAACCCTTTTCTATTTAAAGGGATACTTGAAATCATATTTTGTTGTGCATTTGTATAATCTACAACTCCAAACCCATTTAAGGCATTTGTAATATATGTAGGCGTTGTTCCTGGAATTGGAGACATTGCAACATAACCATTTACTCTACTTGCCCAAGAAACAACTGAATCTCCATTGTTATATGGTAGATTTTGTGAATTTAACCATAACAATAAATCAGATGTTTCAGAAACAAAATTAAATGGTCCTGTTCCACTATAATCACCTATTGTTATCGTTCCAGTATTTTGATATGATGCTCCAGTCGGTCCATAAGGACCAGTTGCTCCTGTATTTGTTGAATAACCTGCTGATCCAGTTGGTCCAGTATATCCTGTATAACCAGTATATCCTGTATAACCAGTATATCCTGTCGCAGACCCAGGAGGACCAGTAGGTCCTGTTACTGATATACCAGATGGACCAGTATAACCAGTATAACCTGTATAACCTGTATTTCCAGGTGTTCCTGTAGGACCAGTATCTCCATCAACTCCCTGTGTTCCTGTTGCTCCAGTATAACCAGTATATCCAGTATATCCTCTTGGACCTGTATATCCAGTATAACCAGTAAATCCAGTATAACCTGTAGATCCAGTAGAACCAGTTCTACCAGTTGCACCTGTTGTTCCTGTTGGTCCAGTACGTCCTGTAGGTCCGGTATAACCAGTTGGTCCAGTATAACCAGTTGGTCCAGTATATCCAGTTGGTCCAGTTGAACCATCTCCACCTCCTCCTCCAGATCCAGTATGTCCAGTATATCCAGTATAACCTGTAGGTCCAGTTATTCCGTTCCGATAAAGTCTTAAATCATAAAATACATGCATATACGTAAGATCACCTTCAGCTGGACTTAGTTTAAATATTGTCTTATTTGGGATTTTATCACTCATTTTCTTTATTAAAATATAAATAAAAATTAAATTTTATTGTGTGTATATATTATATCTATTTATAAGAATATATTAAAAATATATTCTTATAAATTTTAAGACTGTTTTACAGTTTAATCATATTTAGACGCCGTTATAATTATTTTATAATTGAAAAATCAATATAAAATAAATAAAAAAATCAATATATAAATTTACAATTAAATTTAATATTTTTTATATGATTCTAATATTTCAAGATCAATAAAATTATATTTATACAAGATGTCTAACGTTTTATAATCATTCTGATAAAAATTAATAATGTTTTGTATTGCTTTTTCTGACAAAAATTTAGAAACATCATTTTTATTTTCTCTTATTCTTTTTATTGAAATATTATTATCTAAATTTAAAATTTCTTTTAATTTATCAATATCTTCATCTATTTTTTCTAACTTACCTATCCAAAGAATATTATTTTTGTATTTTTCAATGAATTTTCCTTCATCCAAATAAAAGGAAAGACCTAAAAAATGATTATAATTACATAATTCAATTGCTTTATTTCTTATATTTGAATCATCACTTGTTAAACTTTCCGCAAATTCATTTACATTCTTAAATGAAACAATATTTTTATCTAATTCAGGACTAAAATAATAATTTTTTGTCAATTTTTGATGTGTAAAAAAAGGAGATAAACAATTATCTAATGATATATTATAACCAAGAGAAACTAAATCTTGATTAATTAAACTATAATAGTAATTAAATGTTGAAACAAACCTTTTTATTGGATTTCTTATTAGTATTAAAAATTTATCATATTCACTACAAGGAATGGGTGGCTTTTTTAAATGATGTGTTTCAAATTTTATATTATTACTATTAAGAAATTCCTCTAAAGATGTACCTCCTGTTTTAGCTATATGAATAAAATTTAATGTATTTTTATTTACTTTATTATGTATTTGATTAGATATTTTAAAACTTGACATTTTTATATATTTAAACAATTTTGTTTAAATATATAAAATGAAAGAAATAATTTTAAATTCTAGAGAAATATGTGATTTTGAATTAATAGTTGATGGTTCATTCAATCCATTAGATGGCTTTATGAATGAAAAAGATTACAATAATGTTGTTAACTCTATGTATTTAGATTCAGGACAATTTTTTCCTATACCTGTTGTTTTATCTATAACTAAAGAAAAAGCATACGAATTAGATAACGAAAAAACAGTTATTCTCAAAAATGAAACAGGTATTATAGTTGGTGAAATGATTATTGAATCAATTTATAAACCTAATTTTGAAAATGAATGTTTAAAAGTATTTAAAGCAAGTATTGATGAAATAAATCATCCTTATATAAAAATATTATATAAATTTCAAAAAGAGGATAGATTTTATATTGGTGGAAAAATTAAGAAAATTAACAAAGTTCCACATTATGATTTTCAAGAATTGAGATTATCTCCTTATGAAACAAAAAAATGGTTTAAAGAAAATGATTGGGAACAATATCCAATATTAGGTTTTACTTGTAGAAACCCATTACACCGTTCACATTATCATTTAATTAAGAATGCTCTTGAACAAATACCAAAATCTAAATTATTTTTAAATCCTGTTGTTGGTATAACTCAAGAAAGTGATATTGATTATATTACAAGAGTTAAATGTTATAAACATATTTTAAAATATTATGATAATAATACAATTAAATTAAATTTGTTAAATTTAAGTCAACGAATGGCTGGGCCTAGAGATGCTCTATTTATGAGTTTAATCAGAAAAAATTATGGTTGTACTCATTTTATTATTGGAAGAGATTTTAGTGGTCCAAGTTGTAAGAGATTTAATGGAACAAATTTTTATGAACCTTATGAAGCGCAAGAAATGTTAAGTAAATATGCTGAAATAATTGGAATTATACCTATTTATTCGAAAGAAATCGTCTATACTATTTCAAAATCAGAAACAGAAAACGAAAATAATGGAAGTTTTTTAGAAATAGATAAAATAGATACAAATGAAATGAAAATTATGAATATTTCAGGAACTAAATTTAGAGATATGTTAAAAAATAATATTGAGATCCCTTCATGGTTTAGTTTTACAGAAATTACAAATGAATTAAAAGAATCAAATAAACGCAATGGTTTATGTGTCTATTTATGTGGTTTATCCAGTTCTGGTAAATCAACTTTAGCAAATTATTTAATTACAAAAATAAAAGAAGTATCCTCAAAACCAATAACTCTTTTGGACGGTGACATTGTTCGAACACATATTTCTAAGGGTTTAGGATTTTCAAAAGAAGATCGTTCAACAAATGTTAGACGAATTGGATATGTTGCATCTGAAATTGTTAAACACCAAGGTATTGTAATTGTAGCGAATATTGCTCCTTTTAAAGAAGATAGAGATTTTAATCGAAATTTGATAAGTCAATTTGGAAATTATGTTGAAATTTTTGTTGATACACCGATAAAAGTATGTGAAGAAAGAGATACTAAAGGATTATATTTAAAGGCATATAAAGGTATTATTAAAGAATTTACAGGTATTTCATCACCTTTTGAAACTCCAGAAAATCCAGAAATGGTTTTAGACGGAAATAAAACAATTGAAGATAATTTAAATTTAATTATTTCTTATTTACAACCATTTTTAATCTAACTTTTCTTTTTCTTTTTCTTTTTTCTTTTCTTTTTTCTTTTCTTTTTCTTTTTTCTTTTTCTTTTTCTTTTCTTTTAGAAAATCAAAATCTTTTTTATAAAAATAATTTTATAAAAAAGATTTTATTAAAATTAATTTTTCTTTTTCTTTTTTATAAAATATATTTTTGAAATTAATTTTTCTTTTTAAAAGTTTTTGATTTTCTTCTTTTTCCATCAAATAATTTACTCTTTAATGTTTGAATTTCAGCTATTTCACTCTGTATTTTTTCTAATTTAGTATTATCAAACGGTCTGTTGTATTTGAGTGATAAATCTTTTGTTTTATATTCTTGTTTTAATTGACTCATTAATTTACTTTCATATATTGATGATAATTTTTTATTTGTTTCAGCATCTATTATATGATGTTTAACACCTCCAGGTAATGATTTAATAAAACTGACTGGATCATCTGGACTTTTGATCAAAGATTTTGTTGGATCACTTAAATAATTTATATTATCAAAATTTAAAATATCATCAAATAAATATTTTGCTATATCTACCATAGGACTTCTTTCATCATTTATATCTGTACGACCTCCCATATAAGATCCTGAAGCAAAATTAAAAGATATATCATTATCAAATTTTTCTAATTCTCCTGCTACAATAACACTAACTTTAGAAGGTATATCCATATTTTTTTCATTAAAATATTTAGATATAATAAAAGTATGTTTTGCATGAATTTCTAAAGCATTATGTGCCTGTGTTGATAAAAATATTATTTTATCATTAAAATATATTAATAACCATGTATATATACCATCAGGTGATGATTTATTAAATTCTCTATTTACATATAAACGAAATTTAGAAGAAAAACCACGAGTTTCATATTTATTACCTTTAAATACTAAATATTTTTCATCTCCTTTTAATTTTACAGATGTAACAGGAAAATCAGATGCTACAAAAGTATGTAGAAAATTAATATAATTTGATGACTCATCTTTAATTTTTCTTTTTATTTCACTTTTTAATTTTAAACTACTCATTTTATTATAAATAATATAATAAAATTTTTATACAGAACTATATAAATTCTCATAATATAATTGCAATTGTTTTTTAAAATATTCATTTGGTTCTATAATATTTCTTTTAAATTTTATTATTTCAATTACATTATATGGCATCATTCCGTATGATTTTATCATATATGAAGATAAAATAGTAGCACTACGAGAACGTCCAAATACACAATGTATTAAAACTTTACCATTATTTTCAAATGCATCATTAATAAAGTTATTTGCATCATCAAAACATTCCAATATATTTGTGTTACAATCATCCAAAGCATTTATAACCATATATTTAAATTTATCTGGATAAGGTGGTTCATATCCAGCTATAACAGATATAATATGAGTGATTCCATGTTTTTCTAATTGTTCTGAATCGTAACTAGATCCAATGGCACCAATATAAATTCCCTCAATTACTTCATTTGCTTCAAAACGATTTTCTAAAATATTATAAAATCTAAGATTTGAGTGAATTTTATTAAATATATAATATGGATAATATGAAAAACTAAAATTATTTGTTTCTACTTCTTTATAAATAACATTTTCTTCATTATTTTCTTCATTATTTTCTTTATTATGATTATAATAAGAAGTCATCATTTTATTTATTATCTATTTTTTTTATATTTGTTTTTATTATTTTTTAGAAAATAAAAAATTATATACTTGCATATTATTTAAGTCATCTTTATTACTTCCTACAGATAATGCTTTTTTACATGCATCTCTACCCAATTCAATTTCTTGATTTGATAATAAACACACAATACTAATAATATTCCATCTTTTATAATCATAGAAAGAATGATTTACCATACTTAAATCAGATGGTTTTTGTAATTGAAATAATTGTCTAACATATTTGATAACTTGATCTGTAATTTTTTTATCAATTGAATATGACATTAAAAATATAAATGCATCTATTGGTGGATCACGAAATTTAGTAATCGCTTCTTCTAAATATGTAAAAATTATATTTTTATTTTTATCGGTTCTAATTGCAGAATAACCTATTCTAACTAATATATTTTTTAAAATATGATCACCCATTACTTCATCTTCATCATCATCTTCTTCTTTTTCATAACTAAGTAAATTATATTTAAAAGCATTTTCATAATCTTCCAAACTTAAGTAAGTTTGTCCTAAATAATATAAATTTCTTTTGTTTGGCACAGATTTCAATAAATTTTCAATATCTTTTATATAACGATTTTGCGTGGAAATGCCATATAAATCTCTATTTTGATATAAATAAAATATGTTTGAAATATTAGTTATATCTTTAACATTTTTAAATTTTTCATGAACAAGATATTTTAAATCATATCTACAATTTGTATGATTTCTAATAAATCTTACATCATAATGATCATCAAAAACACGATTTACTAGCCAATTATGTTTAATTAAAGCATGATTATAAATATTTGGTATAGAAGCAATTGCTTTATTAAATTCATTTTTATGTAATTTAGTTTTTAATTCATCACCAGCATCCATTAAAATTAAATATTCAATATCTTTAATTGTTTCAGCAAATTCAATTGCTTCATTACGACTTTCTGGGAATGATTTAAACGTAGTTTCCTTTAAATATAGTTTTTGTTTATTTTTTGCACATGTACTTTTAATTATATCTATCGTTTTATCAGTACTACCAGTATCTAATACGATCACAGTATTAATTATATTTTTAAAAGAATCAATACTTACTTTTATACTTTTTTCTTCATCTTTTACCATCATTAATACAGCAATCATTTATATTTTTATTCATTTATTTATTTCTTTAATTACATAATAAAAGAATTTAAAGACAAACATTTATAATCTAAATAATAATATTAGTAATGTCTGAATTGAAAATTGAAGAAAAAAAACCACATCCATGTCAATATTGTCAAAAACCTTGTTTTGGATATCAGTGTAAAGAATGTCATTTCAAAATGATAAAAGATAGAGAGGCTATTTGCATGGATTGTAATAATTCATTTTATGGAATGAGAAAAAATGGTACTTTTAGAAAAAGATGTACCGATTGTCAAGATAACTACAATAAAAAGTATATTTGTAAATGTATTACATGTAATAATGATTTTCATGCATATTTAGACGATGGTAGAGTATTCGATAGATGCTTAGATTGTTATAAGAAAAGTTTTAAGAAGTGCGATAGATGCGATAACAATACTAGAGAAGAATATAGTTTATGTAAAGTTTGCTATATAAATGAACGTAATATTTTAGATGAACCAAGAATTCTAAATTAAATTTTTAAATTTTTAAACTTTAAGTTTAAAAAAAATATATTTTATTTATATAAATGGAAGAATCTAAAGTTGAAACTTATATTTTAAAAAAAGATACAATTTTATATCGATCATCTGTTGATATTTGTAAAATGTTCAAAAAACCATTAAGAGATTTTAAAGAAAAATGTGAAGATACAGAAAAAAAAGGATTATATTTTTCTGATTCTATTATGGTTCCATTTGGAATGTCTTTTGAATATTTAGATAAATTTAATACAAAAAAGGTTGGAAAATTTTTATCTTCATTTTACAGAAATTCAACTGATGATATAAAAGATTCATATTTTAAAAGTCACCAAATTGGAAAATTTATCGTTAAAGAAGATATTAAATTATATGTTGGTAAATATTCATTTAGAAAAAAAGAACTAGGTGGCAAAGGCGAGGAAATATATGATCAAATCCCAACTAAAAATTATAATCATACAGAAAATATATGTGTAATAATTGGAGAAAATGATGATAAAATATTTAAAATTATTTTTGAAACATCACATCTCGCGCATAACGAATATTTTATTGGAGAAGATACTGATCTTGATAAAATTGAATTAACAAAAATTTATGATTTTAATATTGAACAATTTAAAAAATATGTTTTACATAAACAAGAAGAAATAGAAAATGAATACACAAAACAAAAAGAAGAAAAAGAAGAAGAATATACAAAACAAAAAGAAAAAATAGAAAAAGAATATACAAAACAAAAAGAAAAAATAGAAAAAGAATACAGTAAACAAAAAAAAATATATAAAGTTAGTAATGAATACTTAAAAAAAGAAATAGAAAAAGAATACATAAATCAAATAGAAAAAATGATTAATTATATAAATACAGAATACATAGATATGAAAGAAATAATATGTGAAGAAGATGGTAAAAAGAAATCTAAAAAATCTAAAAAAAAGAAATCTAAAAAGAAATCTAAAAAGAAATCTAAAAAGAATTCTAAAAAAACTAAAAAAAAGAAATCTAAAAAGAATTCTAAATTTTAAAATTGATTTTTTTATATTTTTTTTTAACTTTTTAAAACAAAATGATTAATATTATTGTTGCTATTGATAAAAATTACGGAATTGGTATAGATTCTAAACTACCATGGAAGATAAAAGATGAATTAAAGATATTTAAAGAAAAAACACTTGATACAGTTTGTATTGTTGGGCGTAAGACATATGATGAATTACCTATTCTAGATGGCAGAATGGTTATACCAGTTTCAGCTTCTAATAATGAAGATTTTATGACATTCGAACAAGCATTAGAAGAAGCAAAATCATTTAACAAAACTATTTTTATTATAGGTGGTTCCCAAATATATTCTTATGTATTAAAAAATTATGATAAGAATAATATAAAAATTCATATTTCTTTTATTAAAAACACTTACGATTGTGATACATTCTTGGATAAAGAATTATTAAAAGATTTTTATATATCCTCTTTATTTAAACATGATGAATTCGACCATTGTGAAATGATATATCAAGAATTCGGTGAATATCAATATCTTAATTTAATAAATGATATTCTTTTGAATGGTGAAAGACGTATCGGAAGAAATGGTGAAGTAATATCCGATTTTTGTAAACACTTAAAATTTGATTTACGGAATGGATTTCCTCTATTAACAACAAAGAAAATGTTTATTAAAGGTATTATTGAGGAATTACTCTTTTTTATACGAGGTGATACAAATTCTAAGATTTTAGAAGAAAAAGGAATTAATATATGGAAAGGAAATACAAGTCGTGAATTTTTAGATGCAAATGGTTTTAAAGATAGAAAAGAAGGTGAAATGGGGCCGATGTATGGTAATATTTGGAGAAATTTTAATGGATCAAAACATGAAGATGATAAATCTATTGAATTTGGTATAGATCAATTAAAAAATGTTATTAATGAAATTAAAATGAATCCAACTTCAAGAAGAATATTATTAACTACTTATAATCCAGGACAAGTAAAACAAGGCGTGTTATATCCTTGTCACTCAGTAATGATCCAGTTTTATGTTCAAAATGGATTTCTTGATATGTTTTGTTATAACCGTAGTTCAGACACCTTACTAGGTGTTCCGTTCAATATAGCATCGTCATCTTTATTATTAATAATTATTGCTAAATTGACAAATCTCATACCAAGATATTTTAATTTAAGTTTAGGAGATGTTCATATTTATAAAGAACATATTGAATCAGTCGAAGAACAACTAAATAGATTTCCATATTTATGGCCAAATATTATTCTTCCTGAATTCACAACTTTAGAAGAAGTTGAAAAACTAACTTATGAAGATTTCAAATTAAAAAATTATTATTATTATCCATCTATCAAAGCTAATATGGTTGCGTAAAATAATTTTAATCAATTATAAATTTAATAAAAATTTATAATTTATAATTCTTCAATTTTTGTATAATCATGAATTTTAGGAAGAAATGATAATACTTCACTATAAAATACATCATATGGTATATTTATATTTGATTCCATAAATATTTTTAATAAATTTTCAATATATTCATTATTTTCACTTTCATGTTTTATTTTCATGTCTTCAAATTCTTTTTTTGTTAATAATTCAGATTTACATATAACTTCTGTTTTTATCATATTTGTATTTTCGTTAATAATATTTTTTTTCTCAAAATATTTCATACAATTATTATTATAACATAAATTATGGTTATATGTATAACCATTTCCACAACATTCACAAAATCGAATCCAGCACATTTCACATCTTTGATAATATGGTCTACAACGACCAATATGAGCAAAAGGACGACTAACTATTTTTTTATTTATTTTATTATCATCAACATAAATCATTTTATAAAATTGATATAATTTCTTATCAACATCCATTTTTATTAATTTTGTAAAAAAATTAATATAAAATTTCAATTTTATTATTCTAGAGTTATTGAATGATTTTCACTAAAAACAGATAATGATTTTTTCATCTTCTCATCATTAAAATTATTATTTTTAGTCGCAAAAGAACATATATATCCAATATTTATATCATATATTGTATTTGTTTTTAAAAAAGTTATAATATCATCAGTCTTTTTAGTTAAAACAAATAATAAAATATACGGCGTTGTTATTACACTTATAATATCATACATAAATGTAATTATTTTATACTGAAAAAAAGATAAAAAATCATCTCTTACTTCATATGTATGACATTTATTATTCCATTCAGAAGGCATATAATGAGTGTATTTTACCACTTTATCCATAACACCATTTGGATTATAAACCGATTCTTCCGGTCGTTTTATGTAACTTCGTGAAAAACTTGAAATCGCCGATATTATACCCATATAAAATAACATTGTTCTATCAAAAAATCGTACGTATAATAATATACTTTCGTCTAGAATTGATAATATTAAAAAGAATCCAATAAATGCACCAGTAATCAATCCTATAAATTTAGATATAACTTCGATAACTGGTGAATCAAACTGTTTTGTATATTCAATCGAGTATCTCATGGATTTATTTATTCTTTCTTCAAAAAAATGAGGTAATTCATTATATTCTCTAAATTTTCTTTTTGCAAATACTGTATATCTTCTAGGACCAAAAACAGAACGATTAGAATAGAAATCATCAATATTACTTATAAAAAAATACACAACCTGGAAAATTAAGATAAATCCAGAACATAATAAATTCGCTATACCATATATAATTAATTTTTTTTTTAGATTTGTTTTCGATAGATTATTTATTTTATTTGATAATATTAATTCTAAATTCTTATCTAATTGATATGTATAGAAACGTTGAGATATATTAATTATATTTTTATCAATTAAAGCAATTATATAATTTTCTTTTCTTAAAATTTTATTTGTTATATCATGCTCATCGTAATATGTATTTCTTATAACTTTCTTTAATATTTCATTCCAGGAATATGTATGCAATGTCTTACTATTGATTTTTAAAGAATCACTATAATAATTTCTAATATTAATCAAATCATTTACTTTAGGTATAAAATCACATAATTTATATATTAAATACGCAATAGATATTATTAATAAAAAAAACTGAAAAAAATTTATTTCACTAAAAACTACATATTCTGATACATTTTCACAATTATTGTTACCGCATTTCAATAATTTTTCCCAATCTAATAGAACAAATATAAATAGTGAAAATAATATTCCAAAAACAAGAGATAATATATCAGTTATATATAATAATATAATTGGTGTAAATCCTTTGTTATAATAATAATAATATATTTGATGATAAAAATCGTCTGTCTCATATTTATCATCATTGGTTGGTAAACTACATTCGTGAATAAATTTTTGATATGCAAGTTCTTCATTTGTTAATTCTTCTTTATTCAATAATCTTTCATTTTCTTCATTCATCATTTATAATAAAATTGATTTTACTTTTAAATTCATTTATTATATATTATAATATTACTATTTATGATTTATTCAATTGACATTAGCCAAAATCTTATTCAACGCTTTGTTGAATATATTTATAAAAACGAATTTAATCTTACATATTCAAATGATGAATCTAATTTTTTTTATATTAAACAACATAACAAAGATGCTAGTATTGGTATCGGATATGGGACTTACACTTATAATTATAAAAATAATCTAATTAAAATAATTATCTCTCATGAAGGTGAACCTAGGTCTACAGATAGTGGTTACTTAGAATATTTCGAACGTGTAGTCGTTTCATATGATAATAAAGATATATTAACTCAATTTTGCGATGATATATTTACTATTGATAAAAAAACTGAAAAAGATAATCTATTCGTTTACACGTGCAATAAAGAAGGATACTGGGATTTATATAGTAAAATACCATCTAGACATTTAGACAGTGTTTATTTAGATGATAAAATTAAAAAAAAAGTTATTGATGATATGACAAACTTTTGCGAACAAGAAGATGAATATAATAAATTCGGTATTCCTTATAAAAGAGTCTATTTACTAACAGGAATCCCAGGTTCAGGTAAAACATCTTTTATTAAAGCATTATGTAAACATTTTAATTATAATTTATATATGTTATCAATATGTAAAGGTTTTGATAATAATTCTCTAATGACAGCTATTAAAGATGTAAAAGATAATAGTATTATTCTTATTGAAGATATCGATAGTTTATTCGAAAAAAGAGCATCAACTTCTGACAATACATCTATTACATTTAGTAGTATAATTAATATACTTGATGGTGTATTATATAAAACTGGTAATATTATATTTATGACGACAAATCATCCTGAAAAACTCGATCATGCTCTCTTACGAATCGGTAGAATTGATATGATTATACAAATCAATTTTCCTTCAAAAATTCATATTGAAAAACTTTTCATTGATATAATGAAAAATAGAATAGCTGAAACAGATGTTAAATCTAATTTTGAAGAATTTTATGATTATATTAAGAATAAAAAGATTACTATGTCATCTATCGTTAACTTTCTTTTCAGATATCGTGAATCTTGGAAAGAAAATATAAATGAAATCATTGATACTGATAATTTTATCAAAGACACTTTAAAACAACGTTCTGATGCTGGATTTTATACTTAAATAATTTATTATTTTTTTAAACTTTAAAATAAGTTTAAAAAATATTTATTAATATAAATGAAAATAAAGTTTAATTTAGATAATACTTACAATGAAAGAGAATTATATTATGGTAATCAAAAAAGATATTCATCTATGACAAGTATTGTATTTATAAACAAACATTTGTTAGTTTGTGCTAGTTATTATAACAAAAAACTATATTTAATTGATTTTAATATACAAAAAAACACATATAATATAATACATATTATTAATTCATATGGTAGTAAAAATGAAATTACTTCATCTGATTTAATTGATTATAACGGTGAATATATAGTTACTAGCAATTTATCATCATGTTCTATCAGTTTATACAAAATTGAAAATAAAAAAATAGTTTATATTAAATCTATTATAAATAAAGAATATGGTCTTTGTCATGGAGTTAAATTCAATCCTTTTTATGAAAACATTATATTTTTCTCAACAAGCGGTTCTAAAAATCCAAAATGTGGAGTTTATGCAGTTAATTATAATATTAAGTCCCCAAGTCCAATTTTTAATCTAACTCATAATAATATGCTTGCTAAAGATTTATGTTTTTCAAATATTAATAAAAATTTATTATTTGTATTATTTTCTGAAAATGCTCCATCGCCTACAGAAATGAAAATTTACACTTGTAAAGTTATAATGTATAGTGTAAATATAGATAAAAATGAAAAAGAAGTATTATATGAATTAAATTTTGATAAAACATTTCACGGCGATTGTATACAATATCATAATAATAAATTATATGTTACATCTCAAGAAATAAATAGCGAAGGATTTATTTATGAAATATCAATTGACGATCATAAATTATCTTTAAATAGAAAAATTAATGGATATTCATTTCCACATGGATTAGATATAAGATATGATTTAATTGGTATAACAGAATATGGAAATAATTCGATTTCTATTTCTAAATTTGATGATTTATAATTATTTTTATACTTTATAATTAGTATAAAAATAATTTTATATATATTTATAAATACAACATTCAAAACATTTTGATGAAAATTTATCAGATGATAATATATAAATATTTTGCATCTTTTCAAATCTATCTAATTGTTCTTTATAGTCTTCTAAATTACTACCTAACTTAATTTGTGGCTTTTTTACTTCTATTCCGTAATATATTTTCTTAAAACAATCTATACAAACAAAATGATCACAATTCATTCTGTATATAACTGTTTTATCATCTTCCTCACATACTGGACATTTATCATTATCTTCTTTCATAATGACTTCTGTTTTTTGATGTGAACGCCATTCACCAAATATATTATAACAATCAAGACATAGTCCATCTTCTCTATATGATCTGTTTTGACATATCATATGATTTTTACAATTTGTTGATGGTTTTAAATAACATACTCCATCTTTACATTCATACATATTTATTTTTATTTAAAAATCTTATTTTTAAGTCTAATTATAATACACCAATCATTCTTGGATCAAACATAATCTGGAAATACTCTATTGATTTTTGTTGTTCAGTTGAAAATGTAGAACTTAGGTCTTCTATTTGATAAGATTCTAAATTTGATAATATATCGTCCAAATTTTGTTTACTAAATAAGTTTAATAATGACAAAAATTGCATCGAAATAAATGGTAAACCTGATTGAGCGATTAAACTATCTTTTTTAATTTTATTTATTTGAGGTATTTGTTTATTACTCATTTCTGAAAATAAAATATCAGTTCTATTTGGAAATTGATTTGATAAAATAGTTGATGATGATAATTTAATTATTTTTATTATTCCACTTCTCTTATCAGGATCCAGATAATCTAATAAAACAGGAAATATATTTAGTAAATCATCATCTTTTGTATCAGTTTTTATTAAACTACATAATTTGTTAATTAATTCAGGATATAATAACAAGTATCGAGAATCTGGTAAAGAATTAATAAATTTTTTAGAATCAATTATTTTCATATTCTTTTTATTATAATAAAGAAAAAAGTTATAAAATATATAGAATGAAATTAGAAAAAATTAATAATGATGTTTATTTAGGTAATTATAAAATAATACAAAAAATCGGAAATGGAAGTTTTTCTAATGTTTTTAAAGGTGAGCATAAAGAAAGTAAAAAATTAGTTGCTATAAAAGCTATTAATACTCAAAAATTGGATAATAAAATTTTAAAAAATATTAATATGGAAATTGATACAATGTTAAAATTAAATCATGAAAATATTCTAAAACTTCACGAAACTATAAAAACAGATAGTCACATATATTTAATTATGGATTTTTGTGATAATAGCGATTTATATAAACATATTAAAAAAAATGGTAAATTTTGTGAAAACGATGCAAAATCTATATTCATACAAATAGCATCTGGGTTGTATATATTAAGAAAAAATAATTTAATACATCGTGATATGAAACCTCATAATATATTATTATCATTATCTGGAAACGTTAAAATCGCGGATTTTGGATTCGTAGCATCGACCAATAATGATAAATTAATGGATACTTTATGTGGAAGTCCAATATATATGGCACCTGAAATATTAAAATTCAATAAATACGATGAAAAAGTGGATTTATGGAGTATTGGAATTATTTTATTTGAAATGTTAACAGGTAAACCACCATTTACTGCAAATAATCACATACAATTACTAAGAACTATTGAAACAACTGATTTTAAAATACCTGATGATGTAATTATATCAAATGAATGTATGGATTTATTACGATCTTTGATTGTTGTTAATCCAAAATATAGAATAACATTTCAAAATTTTTTTTCTCATTCATTTTTTAACAATTATGATTTTGAAAAAATGAATAATCTTAGTAAAAATGATGATTTTGTTTTAATTAATCATAAGGATTCAGCTGAAATGGAAAATATAATATATGTGCAAATATATTTAGAAAATATATATCGCAGTGCTTCTGAAGTTGGTTCTTTAGGAATTCAATTTGAGGAAACATTAGACTATTCTGAAAGTTTATGTTTGTATATATATTCTCTTAATTTGTTTGAACATGCTATAAATGTATCAAATAAAAATAAAATATTTAAAAAAATTAATGAACAATTAAAAAATAAATTTGAAATATTTTTGTCTAGATCAGAAAAAATTTATAATTTAATTTTGGAAAACAAAAAAAAAGTTTTTTGTGCTGAATATATTATTTATTATAAAGCATTAGAAATGATAAAATATGGTTGTAGTTATGAAATTTTAGATGATTCAGAAAAAAGTATATATTATTTTGTATGGTCTATGCGATTACTAGAGTCTTTAACAATGAATGAAACTGCATTAAATGATACAGATAATGAAATTATAAATAAATTTATTAATTCTGTTAAAAAAATTATTGAATTTAAAAAATAAAAATTTATCTTAATTTATTATATTTAAAGCTATAAACACGTGTATATATGAAAGAAATTATAGTTGATATTGAAACATTAAGTACAAAGGCAAATGCATGTGTTCTTACGATAGGAGCAATATTGTTTGATAGAAATGATAAACAAAAATATGATTTAGAATATTTAAAAAAGAATAATAAAACTTTTTATGTTAGAATAAAGAAAGATTCATGTGATAATCTTTCTTTAGATGTTTCTAAAGAAACATTAGATTGGTGGAAAAGACAACCAAAGGAGTCAAAGTATGAAGTTTTTGATCATCCAGAACGTATTGAAATAAAAGACGCTTTAATTCTTCTCAGTAAATTTGCTTCAGGATGCGAGGTTTTTTGGTCACAAGGAGCATTTGATTATATTATTTTAGAAAATATATATAAAATATTAGATATAAATGTACCTTGGAAATTTTGGCAAATACGAGATTCAAGAACTTTATTTGATGTTTGTAATATTAATATAAAGAATATAAATTCAGAAGGACTTCACAACGCATTATCTGATTGTTACAGACAATACTTAGGTAAATTCGAGGCATTTAATTAAACTATAAAATTTTTAAACTTAATTTAGTTTAAAAATTACTTAAATTCAAATCTACATTTTGGACATGTATTTTTATAACATATCCATTCTGATATACATTTTTTATGAAATTTATGCTTACATTTTGTAAAAACAATATCATTATTCATTTCTTCATAGCATATAGAGCATTCATCACAATTTTTAGTATTATTATTCTCAATAATAAAATTACTATAGAAATTTTTATAATTATTATAAATAGAAAGTTGAGATTTTACAATATAATAGTAGTATGGAATAGTATATAATAAAGTATATTTAAAATTAAATTGAATTTCTAATACAATAAAATGAATTATAAATATGATTGCAAACATATAATAGTAATATATACTTAATAGTAAGTATTTTTTTATGTTTATTAATAAGAAAGTTAATATAATTAAGGTGAAATCTAATACCAAAAGATAATAATTTTCATTGTTATAATTGTTGTAACAATTAATAACAGAAAAAAAAACATATCCCAAAATAGATTTTATAAGAGATAATGAAGTCATTTAAATGTTAAAAGTACAAAAATATAAAAATCATTTTTATTTATAAAATTTCACATGTTTTTGAACGATAATTATTATAACTAAAATACCTATTATCATTTTCAAATTTTAAAGTATAATCATTTTTAAATCGTTTCCAAAATTTTACATCATCATTTTCAGAAAAATAGTATTTACCATTTCTTTTATCTAACCATTCTAAATCTAATTTAGAATTTTTATTTATAAAATGACAAATACTTAATTTTGATAAATCGCAAATTAAATGATTATCTAAGTTATCAAATATTTTATTAATAAACATTTTTTCATTCACAATATCATCATCATTCATAGTAATAGTAAATAATTTTTGTGGATATGTTTCAAAAGAAGCTAATATATTAAATGTATAAGACATATATAATAAATATTTTATTATTTTTAAATAAAGATAATTTAAAAAATAAAAAATAGAAATAAAAATATGATTATAAAAATTGCATTTCATACTGAAATATTAGACATTCGTGGTAGTTGTGTTGCAATTTATGATTATGCGCATTATAATGAAATATTACTTAATAATAAAAGCGTTATTGTAGTACCCATTTCAAGTATAGAACAAAATAGAAATGATGATATAGCAGTAACTAAATTTATGCAACGATTTCAAGTATATTTTTATAAAAATAAAGAAGATCTTGAACGATTTATTAATGATTGTGATATATTTTATACAATTAAATTTGGTAAAAATGATGGATTAATATCAGATAAAGTAAAAACAGTTGTACATTGTGTATTTGAAATGTCAGAACCACATGGTAAAGTTTATGCAGCCGTTTCTAAACAAATCGCTCATAAATATAATCAAAAAATATGGGTGCCTCATATGATTGGTTTACCTCCGTCAACTACAAAAGAAAATTTAAGAAAACAATTAGGAATACCAGATACAGCGATTGTATTCTCAAGATATGGAGGATATGACACATTTAATTTAGATTTTGTTTACAAAGAGATAGAGAAAATAGTAAATGAAAGAGATGATATATATTTTTTGTTTATTAATACTCCACAATTTTATCATCATCCGCATATTATACATTTACCAAAAATAGTTGATAATGATGATAAAAATAAATTTATCTGTACAAGTGATGCGCATTTAGAATGTTCTAATTTTGGTCAAAGTATGGGATTAGCGATCGGAGAATATTCTGTAAATAATAAACCTATCATATGTTATAATGGATGGACTTGGAATCAATCACATTTTCAAATCTTAGGAGATAGAGCAATAAAATTTAGAACAGCCGAAGAATTTTATAATGTAATAACAACTTTTAATCCAAAAGACTATGAAGAAAAAGATATGAATTGTTATAAAGATTACTCTCCTGAAAAAGTTATGCAACAATTTAAAGATGTTTTTATTGATGAAAAATAAATGTTATCAAAATTTTGATAACATCTAAATCTTTCAAATAATTATTTTTTATAAAAATATTTTTATAAAAAATGTTATCAAAAATATTTTTTTTATAAAAAACGTTATCGAAATTTTGATAACTTACAAAAGATTATTTTCTAACATATGTTATCAAAATTTTGATAACATAAATATTTAGAAAATAATTTATTAATAATTATTTATTTATTTTTAAAATATTTTAAATAAAATTTTTTTAAAAAAAATTATCTCTCTCAAAAAAAAAGTTAACACTTTTATATAAATATTAAGATATAAAAATAGTTTGTAAAAAATAAAATAAAAAAATAAATACAATTTGCAATTTAAAATGGACGAAAAAATGTTAACTTATGTGAATACTTTTGATAACATACTATATTTCTGTTTAAAAAAATAAAATTGATTTTAATATTATTTAATATAATAAATTAAATGTACTGCGAATATTGCAAAAAAAATTTATATGATAAATCTAGTTTAACTAAACATCAATCATCAAAATCATGTTTAAAAAATATCAATGAAGAAAATAATATTATTACATTTAATTGTGAATTTTGTGATAAAAAATTAGCATCAAAACAATCATTAAATAGACATTTAAATACATGTAAAAAAAAGCAAGATAAAAAAAAGGACGAAACTTCAAAACTTATGGATATTATTAAAAATCTTGAGGAAGAAATTAAAGAAATTAAAGAAACTAAACCTAATATAATTAATAATATTAATACAATAAATAATAATTTAACAATAAACAATATAGATTTTATGTCGTTTATGACATCTGAAAAAATTAAAAATACATTTGATAGAAATTATAATATAAGAACAATGCTAGGATCAAAAGAATCATTAGCAAACTTTACAGTTGAAAATTTTTTATCTGGTGATGATAAACCAATTTATTTATGTTCAGATAAACAAAGAAATAATTTTTATTTTCTTGATAAAAACAACAATAGAATAGATGATACAAATGCTCAAATATTGATTAATCTTATAATTGGATTTGGTTTTAGTTCAATACAACAATTTTATACTAAACATAAAAACTTAAAACAAAATAAAAATACAGATAAATTAGATATTGCTTTCAAAGATTTAATGAGTTTAAAAAAAGATGGAAAAGATTATATAAATCAACTCTCTAATATATTACCTAAAACAATAGCTGAAAGACAAATAAGAGATAATATTATTAAAAAAGAAGAAGATGATGATGTAAATGAATTTATTATCGAAGATAGTGATGAAGAAATAAACGAAATAGCTGGAATTCCGATTGAAAAATTATTAAAATATAAAACTCATTACATAAATACAGGTCAGATGATTGCACCTACAAATATTATAGAATCAAAAGAATCAATAAATAAATATAAGAAATTTTTATCTAATTTTTAAAAATAAAATTTAACAAAAAATTGATAACATTTAAAGTTTATTTTCTATTTTAATTAAAATAAAAAATAAAATAATAATTAGAATAAATAAATGGAAGAGTTAAAAAAACTTTCAATGGGTTTTTTTGAAAAGAATTCAGAATTAATAATAACATCAATTTTATTATCAGCTGTCAGTTCAACAATAGAAACCGTTTTAGTACCTAGGTTATTAGCAAATATATTTAATAATATAGCAAATAAAGAATTACTAAAAAGTGAATTAATTAAACTCGTTTTAATATGGGTAGTAGTAAAAATAGTTTACGCGGCCTCAACATATTATAGAAGACAATTAGAACCAGAAATAACCAAATATATAACAAATGAATTACTTATTATGATATTTAATAAGTATGAACATGAGAATATATTAACAAACGTTTCGATTCTTATAAGTAAAATATATTTGATAAAACGATGTTTCCAAGAATTTTCATATATGGTATTTACCGTATTCATACCAAGAACAATTGTATTAATAATTGGATGTATAAATGTATTTTTGATCAATAAAAAAATAGGTATGTTATTATTTACTTGTATTATATCTCAAATATTTGCTTCAACATATAATTTGAATGATTGCATGTTAAAGTCATATAGTGAAAATGAAACAAAAGATGAAATGTACGAATATATTGAAGATTTGTTTTATAATATAGATACAATCGAATTAACACCAAATGGTTTTGAATATGAATTAAATAATATAACAAATATGAGTGAAAATATAAAGAATACAGAACAAGAATCGTTAGATTGTATAACAAATAGACAATATATAAGTAATTCAATAAATTTTGTATTTTCTGTAACAATATTATATTTAATTTATAAATTGAACATGTCAAATGAATTAAATTCAAAAGATACAACAACGATATTATTATTAATAATAGGAATGTTTGATAATATGTCAGAAATATCGTATTACATACCAGAAGGAACATCAAAGTTTGGAATATTAATGAATAATGAAGATTTTCTAAAAAGCATAAGTTTTAACGTTGATAAAAAAATAAAAAAAGATAAAAAAATAAATTTAGCAAATGGAAATATTGAATTAAAAAATGTATCATTTAGTTATGAAAATCATAAAATATTAGATAATTTTAGTTTAGTTATAAAAGAGAAATCATTTATATGTTTATATGGTGCAAGTGGTTCAGGTAAATCAACATTTATAAGATTGATATATGGTATTGAGAAACCAACAAATGGACAAATACTATTAGGTGGAAATGATATATCTGAATATGAATTAAAAGAATCTCGAAAATATATGTCTTATATAAATCAAAATACGACAAATTTGTTTAATAAAACAGTATATAATAATATAATATATGGATATAAAGATACTAATGAATTAAAAGAAAAAATAAAGAAATTGTTTATTGATTTTGAATTTTATGAAATATTTAAAAATTTAGATGAAAAGAAAGAAAAATGGTCATTTTTGAATGAAAATGTTGGTAAATTAGGTGAAAATTTATCTGGTGGACAAAAACAAATTGTACATTTATTAAGATTAGATTTGAATGATACATCAAAAATAGTAATTTTAGATGAACCAAGTTCAGCATTAGATGATAAAACTAGAGAATCCGTTTCTAAATATATAAAATATTTAAATTCAAAAGGAAAAACAATTTTATTAATAACTCATGATGATTATTATAAAAATATAAGTGAAAATATTCTAAATTTTAATAATGATACTAATCCAGTATTGACATAATTATATAAAAATTATTATAATATTATCAAGTTTTTTAATAATTTTTAATTTATAGTTTATAATTATAAATTAATAAAATATGATTAGAACCGGAACAATTTGTGCATCATTTTTATATACTTACTTAACCAGTGAAAAATTTAGTATAATGAATAATTCAGATGATGATTTTGATAAAAAGAAATTACAAATCCAATGTTTATCTGAGGTATTTGCAAATAGCGGAGGTGTTTTAAGTAAAATATCACAAGTATTAAATATAGAAAGTGGAAATTTGGATAATAAAGTATTTTCTGAATGTAAACCATATAATGAAGATAAAACAATTAATTTTTTTATAAATGAAATGGAAAAAAATGAAATATTTAAGAAAAATATTGTAGAATATGATAAAAATATTTATAAAAGTGGTTCAATAGGACAAGTTCATAAAGGAAAATTGAAAAATGGACAAGATATTATATTTAAAGTTCAATACTATGGGTTATACGAGCAATTTAAAACAGATATAAAAATTTTACATAATATTACAAATTTTTTATATACTAATATTACAATAAAAGAAGCACTAAAAGGTATTGAAATAAAATTATATGAAGAATTAGATTATAAAAATGAATATAAAAATCATAAAAAAATATATGAATTATGGAAAGATAATGACAATATAATAATTGCAAATATAATTGATGAATTATGTACTGATAAAATTATTACTGTTGATTATGTAAATGGTGAATCTTTATCTAATTTTATTCAAAATGCGTCGATCGAAGAGAAAAATAATATAACCAGATTATTAATCGAATTTTTGTTTCGAACATTATTTAAACATAGTATATTTTATTCTGATATTCATTATGGAAATTTTTTAATTGTTGAAAATAATAAATTATGTATAACTGATTTTGGTTCTTTAAATTATTTAGATTATGAATTATTAGATAATCTAAAGTCTCTATATTTAGCTCTTTATAATGAGGATAAAGAAATGTTTTATGTTATTATAGAAGATTTATGTATATTAAAAAGTGAAATTGAATATAATGATGAAGAAATCGATTATTTTTATAATAAATTTAAATTAATATTAGAGCCTTTTTTATATAAAGGTGAATATGATTTTAAAGATTGGAACGATGAAAAAGTATCAATGAATAATTACGCAGAAAAATGGGGATTGCCTTCTAATTTAGTTCATTTTACTAAAATATCATATGGATTATTGGAAATATTATGTAAAATGGGGGTTATACTAAATTTTTCTGAACTTTTTATAAAATATATTGAAAACATTGATTAATTTTTAAAACTTAAAAGTTTTAAAAATTTATAAACTAATTTATTTTTATATATAAATAAATGGGATTATATTTAAAAAAATCAAGAAACCTTAAAAGAAAATCTAAAAGAAAATCTAAAAGAAAATCTAAAAGAAAATCGATAAATCTTATGAGAAAAAGTCTTAAAAGAAAAATTTACAAGAAAAAATCGATAAATCTTAAAAGAAAAAGTCTTAAAAGGAAATCTAAGAGAAAATCTAAGAAAATAAAAATAGATAGTGGAAAACATATGGATATATTTTCTAAATTAAAATTAGATGATAAATTATCTGCATTAGATTCAGAAATTTTCGAATTCTCTAAAGATTTTGATAGTTTATCTGAAGATGAAATATCAATGATTTTATATGATTTATATGAAAAAAATAAAAAATTGATAAATCAATCGTTTGATTCGAAAGAATTAAATAAATCGAAAGACTTAACAGATAAATTTTATAAAGATTACGAAATGATTATTAGACCATTATATAAATTGCAAATCGAAAAAATAATTATGACAGCAGTTGAAGTAACAACCAAAAATGAATTTATGGATATTTGTTCATCTCCTGTAAATAATTTAATTATTTCAATTAGAAATTTTATTAATACTAAATTAAAAGAAAATAAAACTACATATCAATTAGATAAATTAATTAAAATATATATATTGTATAAACATAGGTTAACTTCAGCTCTTAAGGATCATTTAAAATTAAAATTTAAAGAAACATGTGAAATTCTAGGATTAGAAGAAATAAGTGATGATTTAAAAAGTTTAGTTGACAAATTTGAAAATATTGAGATTCAAATTATTGAGAAAATTATTGATGTAATGATAAAAAAAGAAAATAAAGAAATAAAAGAAAACAAAGTTAGACAAATTATAACTGAGTATCAAGATTTAATAAATTATATATTTTTTCTTATTGAAAATGATTTTGGTAAAGAAGAAAGATTAAGACATTATAAATATAATATGGAAAATATAAAAAATGTTTTTTTAAATAATGTTGAAAAAAGTAATTTGGTTCATAGTTTAATTAATTTAATTTTAATTTTAATAGAAAATTTTGTTTTAAAAAAATATGAAAAGTGTGATTTAGATAAATTATTAAAAATATTTATTCATATTGAAAACATTATAAATAAACCTGAAATATTTATTGAATCATTGTCAAAATCGGCTATTTACTTTAATGAAAGTAAAAGTGATGAAATAAAAAAACAAGGAAATAGCATAATAATTTTAATTAAAAATGAAGTTGTTAAAAACCCAGAAGTACTTTTAAAAATATTAAAAAAAAATGAGTCAGAACTAGAAGACGAAATTAATATGGAAATTGGATTATTGGAATCAAATAAGGATGATAAAAATCAAGATTTTATATTGGATCCAGATAATAATATTTTTGTAAATTTTGTAAATTATAATAACGAAGAATTAATTGATAAATATATAAATAAAAAATATAATAGTATTATAAAATCAATAATTTTTCAAAAAAATAAAGAAAGGCTTGATTTAATATTATTAAAGAGAGTTTTTAATATATTTTTTTATGATCATTATAATATAGATAATTTTGAAAAACTAGTAAAACATTTTCAAGATATAATTATTTATAATGAGGATAATAAGGATAAATATTTATTGAGTTATTTTAATTTTCTTAAAGATTATTTGAAAAATCAACAAAATCCTGATTTAACTAATATTACAAATGATGAATTAAAACAATTGCATACAATGAAATATAATCACTTATTTAATCAATTTAAAGAATTATTAAAAAAATTAAAATTTGATAACAAAACATCTGAAAAAATTTTATATGAATATAACCCTGACAAAATAGATTATACATCCAAAGAAGAAAAAGAAAAGTCTTTTAGAAAAGCGGTTGAAGAAGCCGAAAAAGTAGCTCTTGAACTCGAAAAAGAAGAGGGTAAAACAAAACAAAAGAAAACAAAATCTAAAAAAGCAAAGGCGGATATAAAGGCTGATATAAAAGATGAATCGAAAACCGCTGATGAAAAAGATGAAGATTTTGACATTAAATCGTTTGACGGTGCCAAAGAAATCGAAATAAAACATATTGAAGAAATTAAAATTGATTATGATAATAATTCAAAAATTATAAAAGATATTAGAACTGAATTTTTTAAAGAAAAACTTAGTCCTGATAATGCAATAATATTCGATGATTATGATATAGAAAGGAAGTTAACAGGAAAAAAAGGAGGATTATTATATGATACAAAAAAAATTTTTCAATTAATCATTTTTAATTACATAAAAGACTTTATAATATATGTATTAGGTAAAATTATGAAAGAAAAATTATTAAAAAATGGAAAATTGGTATTAAGCGGTGGAACATGTGTTCAGTATTATTCAAATGGAAAAAGAAAAACTTATGATTTAGATTATAAATATTTACCAGATAATATGAGTGATGGACCAGAAAAACAACTTAAAAACCTAATAGACAATGTTTTTCCTTATATCAATAATATAGATTTACAAAAAATTTTAACAAACAGAAAGTCAATTATTGAATCATCTCTAAAAGATATTGATATTTCATCTTATATTACATCTTTAAGTAAACGAAAATTTAATTTCAGATATTTTTATCATAAAGAAAGAAATATAATTAAGGTATATACATCATTTGATTCGTCATTAAAGTTTTCTTTAATAGACATTTCTTTGTATTCAATCAAAGATATAAAGCTTATTAGAGATATAAGGGGTAAATCTGCTCAATTGCCAGACATTGATAAAAAAATAATTGGTGGAATTGTTATACATTTTATCAAATTAGATTATTTGATAAACCAATTAAAAAGATATATGAACGATTGTATTAAATTAAAAAATGAAGAAAAGGATATTACCGATACTTCTTCATCCGATGATGATAAAAAGCTAAAATTAGCAAAATTTAAACAAGAATTTAACCCTGATTTTATAGATAAAGTTGACAACATTACTATTTATGACACTGTGACATTTTTAGGTTGTGAAAAAGCATATGAACAATATGAAGCATTATATGAAGCGTTATATGAACTTTTAGGTAAAGATAAAGATACATATTTTAGGGATAGAGAAACATATTTTCCGAAAAAATAACCTATAATTTTATTTTGTTTTTGATTACATCAATTGATTTGATTAATCCATATTTAATATTTTCTAAATTTGGTTTATTGAATGGTTTACATATTGATAAACATTGTTCATATGTTGTATTTTTATTAAGAATTAATAAATCATTTTTTCTAAATTCTATTTCAAATATCGAATAATAATCTCTAAATTTATATGAATCTTGCATATGATGAATCGCCAATTCTGTTTCTCTTGATTTAAAACACCCATTGTTTATTCCATAAGAATCTGCTGTTACTAGACCATGTAAAGAGGATGTAATAATATTATCACATGAATATATATCATTTACAACTGTTTCAATATAATTACGCGGATCAATTAATATAACATCCGGATTATTAAAAATACTAAACTTTTCAATTGGATCATCTCTCATATTAACAATATCACAATAATTTGGCATAACACCTAATTTATATCTAATACCTCCTCTAACTTTTGGTTCGTATATCTTCTCTAATAATAATCCTCCGTCTCCTACATAAGTATTTGATGTATCATTATCAAACTCTTTCTTGGATAAATTACCTCTAACACATATAGGATCATGTAATAAATGTAATCTTTTTGTATTATACATATATCCAGATGACCATATATATCCAGAATAATCATTTGGACACATATGTAAAAGAGAACCTATGCCATATAATTGAGGTTTTAAATTACTATATGAAACATTTATACCAAATTTATTTAATATAAAAGGAGTTAATATATCTCCAAAATTTGTATACTTATTATCAACATTTGAAATCCAATAACCAGTTATATTTATCATTTTTTATATAATTTTTCTATTTTAGATTAATTTAATTTTTGTATTTTATTTTTATTTATAATAAATGATTCAAAAAAAATTTGGAACAATATTATTTTCTGATTCAAGATGTCAAAAACAAGCAAATGAATTACAATTAGATAAAACAACATCACAACAAATTGTTAATATAAATATTCCTGAAACATTCAACGGTAGAGAAATATGGAAAGATTATTTAAATCCTATTGATTATCAATCATCATGTATATCATGTTGGGCTTTTACATCATTATTTGTACTAGCAAGTAGATTAGCTATTTATACAAAAGGTCAATATAATTTTAAATTTTCTGTTGCTAAAATGATATTTCAAAAAAATAATTTAATATGGGATAATGTTAAAAATGAAATTGTATCTGGTATACCATTTGATTATATAACAAAAGATAAAATTATAAAAGTAAATACTTGTTCTGAAAATAGTTTATTAGAAGCATGGCAATATTTATATAGTTTTGGTGTTCCAGAAGATAAATGTGTCAATGATAGGTCTAGAATTGATAATGCTTATTCTCCAAATATATTATTTGGTGATTCATATGATCAATGCCCTGTAACTAAAGAAGAAATGATTCATCATCGTGTTGGAGGATACTACTATGTTCCAGGAACTGTAAGCAAAAGTGTTAATTTTCCATCTGGAAACGAAGCAAATATAAGAAGAGATATATATCATTGGGGTCCATGCACTTCTGCTATGAGAATATTTAAAGATTTTTTAGAGTGGGATGGAGTTGGTATTTATAAATGGGATAGTGTTTCTGAACAAATTAGCATTAGTGGACATTCTGTTGTAATAATAGGATGGGGTGAAGAGAATGGGCAAAAATATTGGATTGTTAGAAATAGTTGGAGTGAAGATTGGGGTGTTGATAAAGGTTATTTTAAAATATTACGAGGTGTAAATCATTGTGAAATTGAAGAAAATGTATTTGTTGGATATCCTACATTACCAGCATTTAAACTTTTTTTAGAACATCCAGTATTATATAGGTTCGATGATTTTATTTTAAGAGGTAAATGGGGTATTATGGATAACGGATACAAATTAACATCTTATGAAAAAATAATATTTAATAAAGATTCTAAATTCAAAGATAAAATAAATGATTTTATTTATAATATGAAATACTGGCCTGACTTTTCTAAATTGATTGCGGCTGAACTTTCAACTATCATTTTTAATGTTAAAGATACTAAAGAAAATTTTGAAGAAAATGAAAATTATATTTGTAAAAGAAAAAAAGATAATTTTGAAAATAATATTATTGTATTTATTATTTTATTAATTATTGTAAAAATGTTTTTGAAAAAAAGAAATATTATATAATTTATTTTTTAAACTTTATTTAGTTTAAAAAATTATTTATAAAAATGAAAGTATGTTTTCTATCATAATATAAGGTAAATTTGTACATCTTTCTAATATTTTATAATAATATGAATTTAATATATATTTTTTGTTCTTAAAACATTTAAGATATCTTTTTTCAATCGTATTATGTTTTATTTCAGCCAAAATCATGTTATGTTTAGTCATATTACGATGATTATATACATATGCATTGAAATTTCCACACATTATTATATTATTCTTACATGTTTTTCTATACATACTATTTATACATATATTCTTGTTTTTTGATATAAAAAATGTATTTTCGAAAGTAATAGAATTATTATCGTTTAATAAATATTCTATGAATACTTTTTTAATTTTATTTTCATCTCTAAAAATACTTAGTCTATTGTTATATATATGTAATTTTTCATCATATATCTGTCTTAATTTAAGAAAAAATTCTTCTTCAATAGTCAAAAACATTTAAAATAAAATTGAAAAAATAAATTTGAAAAATCAATTTTATTTAAAACATGATCAAAAACAGATTTTTTCCGTATCATTGGTTTATTGATGATTCTGAAACTGAGATTACTGCGATAAGAGTTTATGGTATTGGTGAAAACAATGAAAATATTTGTTTAAGAATTAATGATTTCACTCCTTATATTTATTTAGAATTACCAACACATATACCTTGGAATGAATCTAAAGTTCAATTACTTGTAAACAAAATAGATGATATGCTAAAAGACAAGAAACCTATGAAAAAATGCCTTTTATGGAAATATAAATTATATGGTGCTCATATGAATTCAGATGGTTCCAGAATCAAATTCCCATTTCTTTTTCTGTCGTTCTCTAGTAAGAATGATTATAAAATACTAATGTATACAATACAAAAGAAAAATTTAATTATTGCTGGTCTTGGAGCAGTAAAGCTTAAAATGCATGAACAAGATGCTGATCCCATTCTACAACTAACAACTTCTAGAAATATACCAATTTGCGGATGGATTGAATTTGTTGGTACTAAAATCGACACTGAAGAAGATAAACTAACATTATGTGATTTAGAATATAAAGTTAAATGGAAAAATCTTATAAAACATGAGAAAAACAAAGTTGGATTGCCTAAAATAATGGGATTTGATATCGAAGTAAACTCATCTAATCCAAATATGATGCCTCGTGTTGAGAAACCTGAAGATAAAATATTTAATATTTCTTGTGTATTTACACGTGAATCATCAAACGAATATACTTCATATATTATTACACTTGGAGATCCAATAGATGATATGCTTGGTGTAGAAAATGTTAAAGTAATAAGATGTAATAACGAAAAAGAAATAATAACAAGTTTTACGGAATTGATTCGTACAGAAAATCCAAACATTATAGTTGGATACAATATATTAAATTTTGATATTCCATATATGATTAAACGATCGATTGCACCATGTAATATAGGATATATATTTGATACATTAGGTTTTCATAAATTCTCTCACGCTAAAAAGAAAGTCATTAAATGGACATCATCAGCATATAAAAATCAGGAATTTGAATATTTAGATGCTGAAGGACGCTTATTTATAGATTTACTACCTTTAGTAAAAAGAGATTTTAAAATGGATAATTACAAATTAAAAACAGTTTCTGACTACTTTTTAGGACAAACTAAAGATGATTTGTCTGTAAAAGGTATATTTAAATGCTATAGAATCGGAACAAAGAAAGAACTGGATGGAACTTATAGTTTTAAAGCTAGAAAAGCAATATCTGTAGTTAGTAAATATTGTATTAAAGATTCTGAACTTGTTGTTCGATTGATGAATAAATTACAAACATGGGTTGGTTTATCTGAAATGTCTAATTGTTATCAAGTTCAACCTTTCACCTTGTTTACACAAGGTCAGCAAATAAAAGTATATAGTCAAGTTTATAAATATTGTTATGAACATAATATTGTTGTTGAAAAAGATGGTTATATTTGTAAAGAAGACGAAAGATATACTGGTGCTCACGTATTTCCTCCTGTTCCAGGAATTTACGACCGAGTTGTACCTTTTGATTTCGCATCGCTATACCCTACAACTATGATAGCATATAATATAGATTATTCAACATATGTTACAGATGAAAATATTCCTGATAGTAAATGTCATGTTTTTGAATGGAATGACTGCATTTCATGTATAGTTGGTGATTCAAATGTAACATTTGATAATTTTGGAATAAATATTGAAGATTTAGAAGATAATACAAAATTAGTTTTATCACACTCTGAAAATGCTAATTTAGAATACAAAAAACAATTAAATTTTTTTAATCAAGGTGAAAAGAAATGCATTGAAGTCATTTTTCAAGATGGAAGTACTTTGAGATGCACACCTGAACATAAGATTATGACATCTGAAAATGAATGGATCGAAGCGCAAAATATAATTTTTAATGAAACAAAAATTAAAAAAAGTATTGTGTATCCGAAAACAAAGTTCACTGACTATATATCCGATTTTGAAATAATATATGGAAATATTTCTCTAAATATGAAAAATGTACATGAAATAGAAAGATTTTGTAAATTTTCTAGAATATTTGGTCTTATGTATACAGATAGTTCTATTGTTTGTAGAGATATTGTTGATGTCAATTCTATTATGAAAGATATTTATGATATATGTGGTGAGAAACCTATTTGTTCATTTATAAATACAGTTGAGGATGATTCATACTTTCAAATTATATTTCCATTTAGTTATGACAAACATATTTTATCTTTATTTATATTAGATAAAAAATTTCCTAAAATACTAAAACGTGAATTTTTAGGAGGTATTTTTGGAAAATATCGTATACATATGACTTTTTATAAAAATGTATATCTATGTTTTCAAGAACATGCTGAATATATACAAAGTATACATAATATATTAAAATATGAATTTAATATTGAATCTGAATTAGATGAAGATATGAATTTACATATTTACGATATAATAAAATTCAGAGATATAATAGGATTTAGACATTGTACTTACAAATCTTTTATTTTAGAAGTTATATATTCGTATGTTAATTTTATTAAAATAAAAAAGGTTTCTTTTCAAAGTTATTTAGAAGAGTTGAATGTATATAAATATTCTGATTCATCTAAATATATTATGCCTTATTACGAATTAAAAGTTGTTGATATTAAAGATATTGGTATTCATAGAGTATATGATATTGAAGTTGAAGATAATCATTCATTTTTAGCAGATGGTGTTATTGTTCATAACTGTTCTCATGACCCAAAAATAATAAGAAAGAATGAATTAACTGTTTATATTGATAGTGAAAAAGAAAAAATAAAGAAATTAAGAGAGAAAAGAGACGATAAGAAAAATAAAATTATTAAGCAAAAAATAGTCGATGAATTAAATAAAAAAGTTGAAGAATTAAAGCCATATATTGAAGAACGAACAAAAGTTGTTAAAACAATATCTAAAAATGTAATGTGTGCTAAAAGATATTATAGATTTCTAAAGGAACCAAAAGGTGTTATTCCAACTATTTTACAGAATTTATTAGATGCACGTAAAAATACACGAAAAATAATCAAGGAAAACGATAAAGTTATTGATAAAATCGTAAAGGAAAACATTGAAATTATTAAAAAAAAAGAAGATTCAGATAAAGTAAATTATTTAAAAATGTTAAATAATGTTTTAGATAAACGACAATGGGCTTATAAAATATCAGCTAATAGCATGTATGGTAGTATGGGAGTAAAAAGAGGATATTTACCATTTATGTGTGGTGCAATGTGCGTGACATTCATGGGTAGAACAAATATTGAAGTAGTAGCAAAAACAATTCCTGAAAAATATGGTGGAGAATTAGTGTATGGAGATCAACTGGTTTCAGTAATATATAATATATATTGCTAGTCTATTAAAATATAGGCAACATATTCAAATTGCGAGAACATCTTTTTTTATTAGTACTAAACATTTATAGAAATATAATGTGGATTCAACTAATCATTGAATGTATAGTAAAAATCTAATAAATATTATAAAGACAATTCGCATCCAAGCTTCTTAACCACTATTGGAAAGAAGAAGGTTCAACGACTAAATGGATATGGGCGAAAGCTTAAGATATAGTCTACTCCTATTTGTAAAAATATGGTATAAAGGACAGATTCTAATTACATACATTTCCCACACTTAAAAACAGCAAAAGAAACATGGGATTACGCTGAAAAAGTTTCCCAAGAAGTTTCAATGCTCTTTCCGAAGCCGATTGACAACAAAGTTAAGTCGGTAAAAAGTAGTTATTAAGAGTAATTACTTAGTCAATATTTTATTGGCAAGACACCTCAATCACCGGGAAACCCCTTTAAATTTATAAATACTACTTATAATTAGGAAACTAACTATAATACCAAGGGTAATGACCTATGGCATAGTAAAAACGTTATAAATTGGGCAATCCGTAAGTAAAGAACCTAAATTTGTTATGGCAAGAATATGGTTCTCTTTCAACGACTCGTTTCATTTTTATAATGAACAACGGGTGTCGGTCGACAATTCATAATTAGCCATTATGAGTCGGCATAAGGTATAGTCTAGTCCTATGTGAAAATATAGGTATAAACGAAAGCTTGAATTTGAGGCTGTTATCTATTGGCGATTTTTTATTCTCACGAAGAAAAGGTATATGTACAGGTCATGTTTAGATGATGGTGTTGTTGGTGATAAGGTTGGTAAGAAAGGTGTTTTGCTAGCAAGACGTGATACATCGGTGTTTATAAGAAACTTATATGAGCAAATAATTATGAAAATTTTCGATAGTGAGCATCGAGATGATATATTATATTATATTATTGAACAATTTAATAAATTATGTTCTAATTCTTTTCCATACAAAGATTTTGTAGTTACAAAATCAGTAGGTAGTATTAATAATATGGAACAAGTTCCTCATATTGATGCTAGTGGTAAAATCGTTCCTAATAAAATCAAAATAGGTGATTATACAATCCCTAAATTACCTACAGATCCAAAATTACGTGAAGAACAACTAAAAAAGAAAAATGCAACAACAGAAAGAGAGTATTACGAAAAGTGTTTACCAGCACAAGTTCAATTAGCAGAAAAGATGAAAAATCGCGGACAACCAGTTCAAGTTGGCTCTAGATTAGAGTTTCTTGTAACAGATATTGATAATCATCAAGGAAAACAATATGATAAACTTGAATCAATTGAATATTTCGTTCAACATAGTCAATCTCTTAAAGTTGATTTCTTTTATTATATAAAAATTGCTATTAATTCTATTGATGAGATACTTAACATAGCATTTGATAAAGATGATGAGAAATATAAATATAGATTTAAAAAAGATTTTATACTTGAACAGTATAATTTCAGGTATAAAGTCAGAAGAAAAGTTTTAGAAGAATTAACCAATCTTTTCAGAACAAAAATAACATTCAGTTGATATTATATTTAATTATTTATACAAAATTTGTATAAATAAGTTTAATAATATTAGTAAAAAATAATTTTTTATTCTTTTAATTAATAAAAAACAATATGGGAAATATTATAACATCAGCCAATTCTTTTAATGTTGATGATAATGGAAATATCATACACCCAAAAGATACTACCTTTATGGGAGTTAGTACATTTGATGGAACAGGAACATTTAATAAAAATGTAAATTTTAAGGATACAGTTGAATTTGATGATTCTCTAACTGCTAAAAAATCAAGTACATTTTTAGATAATGTATATATAGGTAGTGAAGAAATCCCTAAAATATTATATATCAATGGATTTCCTATAGATACAGGTGCTTTACATGGAAATTTTTCAACTGTTTTAACTGCAACAAAAGGTTTATCAGCTAGCACCGGAACATTTTCGGGTGAATTATCAGGAACAATTGCCAGATTTAGTGATAGAGTATATGCTAATGCTGGAATAACAGCAACTGATGGTACTTTTAGTGACAAATTAACAGTTAATGGAGATTTAGAAGGAAAGAAAGGTACTTTTAGTGACAAATTAACAGCTAATGGAGGTTTAGAATCAAGTAGCGGTAATTTTACAAGTGATTTAACTACAAATGGAAAATTAACTGCAAATTCAGCAACAATTACTAATGGATTATCAGGTAATTCTGCAACATTCACAGGAAAATTAACTACAGATATTTTAGAAGCTAAAAGTGCAACATTTACAGATTTAACTGGTAATTTATCAGGTAATTTAAAAGGTGATGTAACTGGTAATGTAAAAGGTAATTTAACAGGTGATGTATCTGGTAACGTAACAGGTAACGTAACAGGTAATGTTAAGGGTAATTTATCTGGTGATGTAACTGGTAATGTATCTGGTAACGTAACAGGTAACGTAACAGGTGATGTAACTGGTAAATTAAAAGGTGATGTAACTGGTAATGTAAAAGGTAATTTAACAGGTGATGTAACTGGTAACGTAACAGGTAACGTAACAGGTGATGTAACTGGTAAATTAAAAGGTGATGTAACAGGTAACGTAACAGGTAACGTAACAGGTGATGTAACTGGTACATTATCAGGTAATGTAGTAGGTAGTACAGTGCAAGCAGGTGAAATTAAAAGTGAAAATTTTATAGGAGGAACAATTAATGGAACAAAAGGTATATTTTCAGATGTATTAGATACTCAAGGTTTAATATCTACATTTGGTAGATTTACCGAGTCTGGAAATTTCGGAGATAATTTAACAATAAATCAACGAAATATAAATTGGGATGGTAAAAGTAAAATTGCAAGATCTGGTGGTCTTGTTATAAATGGAGAAAATAAATGGACAATTGGTGAAGTTACTAAAGGAAATAATACTAGACTTTGCTTTTCAAAAGGTGATATACCATTTGCATGTATTGATCCAATAACATCAAATCTAACATTAG
>Ga0214921_10001269_pt1 | contig 43573 bp, 28 predicted proteins | sample LL1505_MetaG_FD_177992 | JGI IMG/M metagenome (GOLD analysis project Ga0214921, IMG submission 177992) | Freshwater microbial communities from Lake Lanier, Atlanta, Georgia, United States - LL-1505 | ecosystem: Environmental > Aquatic > Freshwater > Lake | place: USA: Georgia | collected...
GAGGAAAAAAGATTTGCTGAATTTGGTCAAATAATTAAAAAGCTGTCTCTGAAAATATTTCCAATGCAGTCTCTTCTAAATCATAAGCTTCTACATACACCTGTATAAAAGGTTTCCAAAACAAATCGCAGCCGCTCAATGTCCGCCAACAACCTGTGGAACGAAAACCGCGATCTCTGGAATGACAACCAGAGTCTCCGAGCAGCCAACGACAACCTTGTCAGGGCCAACTCCCTCCTGAGAGAGGATTTGGATGAGGAGAAGAGAAAGGCCTATGACTGCCACATGAGATTCACGAATCGCTGCAAGGTGATCGAGGGCCTCGAGGAAGAGAACCGGGCGTTGAAGCACGAAAAGAGCCAGGAGAGCAAGCGCCTGTCTGAGATGCTCAATGCACAGGCGACTGAAAACCGTCGGCTGATTCTCGACAACCAGCGGCTGCACGCCGAGAAAGAAGAGTTGAAGGATGCCAAGGCGTCTGAGGTGGAGCTCAAGCAGGCTGAAATCAATCAGCTCAAGACCAAGCTGGTCAAATTTGACACCTACACCAAAGAGCTGAAGAAGGCCAAGGATACCGCATACGTCAAGATGGCCGAGGCAGAGCACAAGCAGCTGGATGCCCAGGGTGAGCTCAAGCGAGTTAAGATGGAGCTTGCAGAATCGCACAAGGGCGCAAAGGAATCGGCTGAGGTGAAGCAGGCCATGTCGGAGCGGCTCAAGAGTTTCTCGGCTCAGAACAAGGGCTTGTTGCAGGAAGTGCTTGAGCTGAAGAAGAAACGGCCGTTGGAGGAGGCAGTGCCATCTCCGCAGGCCAAGGTGGTGGTCGTGGCCGAGCCGATCAACCAGGGGGCGCTCATGAAAGCCAAGACCGAGTTGGAGACCAAGAACGCTGGACTCATTGCCGAGAACGAGGTGCTCAAGGCGTACAACGGGGAGCTCGAGGAGCGGATTGCCAAGATCCACAGTCTGTCGCGTGCTTGAGAGGCGTTGGGGTTTTCTCTCGCGTTTAAAAATAAAAAATCAAAAAAAGAAGACATGAGTTTCTATATTTATTTCAGGGCTTTTTCAAAGAGGAAAAAATCGTTTCCAATGTTGTCGCCTCTGACGCCTCCTCTGCTGCACACACCGATATCGCCCATGCTGTCGCAGCTCAAACGAAAACGTCCACCTTCGCCTCCAGTATTGGATATAGGCGTGTCTGCTGTTTCAAAACTTAAATGGACCAAAGTCAGTTCTCTCACGGAGCGAGAGGTGAGCAAATGGCCAATCCCTCAACATAGCATGGCTGATGTGCTTGTTTGCAGCCTATCCGCTCAGATTGTTCATGATGGAGTCCAGTTTCATGATCACCTCAACCAATGAGGCCTTGGACTCGGCGTCTGGCCCCAGTGCCACTGCGGCAGCATTTGAGCCGACAGGCCCTTCGGGTTCTTCATGGGGCTGTGTGTCAACTTCCTCTTGTGTCTCCCACGGCTCTGGGACCAGTTCGGTTTCCTGTGCGGTGGATGAAGTCAGAGACTCTGCTATTGTTTGCTCTTGAATATTATTGATTTCTTCAGTGGATTCAATCGTCGGTGGGATTGGCGGGAGTTCTACGGGCTGTGGCACTGTCTTGTTGATTGTTGGTTCTTGAATTATTTCCTCGATGTCGCTTGGCTGTCCCTTGTTGATTGTTGGTTCTTGAATTTCTTCTTCTGTGTCTTTTGGCTTTCCCTCGTTGATTGTTAATTCTTGAACTCCTTCCTTCGTGTCTCTGGGCTGTGCCTCGTTGATTGTTGCTTCTGGATTCCCTTCCTCTCCACGTATGATAGGTTCAGGCGTTGACTGTGCCTCTGTCTCTTCCCGCTTCTCTTCCTTATTCTTCTCTTCTTCAATTGCAGCAACCTCGTCTTTCACATCCTCTACATCACCTTTAGCCTTGTCGTCATGTGTCGTCTGTTCCTCTACAGTCTCATGACCAATGTTTGTCTCTGCAACCAGCTCGTCTTCTTTTACGGTCTCCGTAGCAGACACGACTGTTTCAGCGCTTGCGGGAAGTGCTTCACCAGCATCCTTGGCCTGTTTAGCCACCGGCTTGGTCTTTGCGTCTGGTACTTCAGACAGCTCCATAAGCTTCAGCAGCCTCTCTGCCACCAGCCGCTCGTCTTCCTTCTCCTTCTGTCTCTTCTTCTCATTGTAGCTCTCAATATCCCCAATGATCTCGGCCACCGACTTAGCTCGCTCGGCCGTCTGTGCCTCGGTGGGCGATTTGGATCGGGTGTGCATGACACTGAAGGAATCAAACCACGACATGACATCTGAACAGCCGCGCGGTATTTATACAAAATCCAATTGAATGTGCCAAAGCAGGCAGTTTCACACAACCATCGCTGCGTATTTACACTGAATCGCGGGCTTGTACATAAATCTCCCAATGGATTCACTCTGAATGCTGTTCGTCCTTCTATGCATCCTTCTAACCCCTTGTGCCACATCCTCGCCCTGCGGCGCCAACGAGATATTTCTGCGCAACCGGACATGCTACTGCCCCTTCCTCAAATTCAACGGGCAGTGCATGCGGAGACGGTTCCAGACGACCTTCAACGCGACGCTGGACAGCCTGTATTCCACCTCACGCCACTTACTCTCAACATCCCCCGTGCTGCTGACCGTGGATGCGTCAAACGAAGAAGCCATGCGCGCACTCGCGGCGTCGCTAGGCAACCTGCGCAGCGTTGGCACGGTGGTGACGCGCGTAGTGGACTCCACGGATGCGTTGGTCGGCGGGGATGCGTCGGCGACGCTGGAGATCACAAACGTGACGGTGGACGCTTTGACCAAGAGTCTGATGACTGTGACGCTCGACTGCAGATTCCCCGTGTCCGACTACTTCTTCCTGTACATGCATCTGGGAACAGCAACGCCGCCGTGTCCCCCGTTCGATACAAACAATCTGTGCTGCCACGGCGAAATGGGCGCGGCTGAGTTTGTGACTGCGCCTGGAGTGGACTGCACTTCGCACGACCCGTTCGGGGCGCTGGACGAGTTCGTTGGGCTGTGGAGCGGGGCGTACCTGTCGGACGACAAGCAGCAGATCCAACTGACCATAGACCTCAGCCAACCTGGCGTACCATCGACCATCGAGGGCAACGCGCGCGTGTATCGCGTCGGAATGGGGATGGTGGTTTTTGGACGGCTGGCGCAGAACACGGAGGCGCGCGTGGAGCTGGTGCTGAATTCGTCCGTGATGGCAACGTCGTTTGGGGCGTTCCAGTACAGCGGGGTGCAGTACAGCCGGTTGCAATTGGAGGGGTGTGGGGGCGTGGTGTTTGCGCACCTGATGATCAAGGTGGCGGGCGTGACGGCGATCCAGAACCTGCGATTTCAGACATGGGACGGGGGCAGTTGGCTGGCACCGAATTGCTCGAACGGGACTGTGATGCTGGGGGTGAACCGACTGTCGGGGTGTAACGTGTCGCTGGGAACCGATTTTGTGGACATTTATGTGGCTTTGAATCGCGGCACGATCAACAAGACCACGACCGTGTACGTGCTGCTGCAGAGGGCGTCGGTGCTGACGCGAGTGGTGGCCAAGACGGACGACGCCGTCATCAACCACTGCAGCGCGCCCACGGTCATCAACGTGACGGGACACAACGCCTTCACGGTGCGCGTCGCGCAGGGCAGTCAGATCAAATACGAAGGCCCTCTCCAGCTCGTGCAGCTCACAGACGTGGCGGCGCTCACGGTGTCGATTCTATCTCAGTCGGTGCTGTATTCGTACTCGCTTGATAACGTGTCGGTGGTGTATTCCTTGGTCGACTCGGCACAGATCCTCGCCCTGATGCCCAACGGCCAAATGACACCGGAGCTCGAGCGGCTGTGCGACGCTGGCAATGTGTGTCTGATTGAGGATCTGCTCATCAATGGGGTGTGTCAGACGGGTGAAAAGTGCGAGGTGCAAGGCAACGGGATCTTCTTGATGCCCCTGTACCCATGGGGGGCGGCGACGCTCAAAAACGGAACCTACACTGTCATGGTCGCGCAGATCAAGGAGACGCTTCTCTCGAATCCCGTGCAAAACAGTTCGTCTGTGATGCGCAGGCTGATGCAGTGGTTATTTTAGGGGCGATTTTATTGCGATGAGACAGCAATGAGCCCGGAGTGCCACGGGTGGCTTTAGAAGTACTCAGTCCACGCCTTCGACAACAGGAATATGGCGCAGCAGGTACCCATCACGTTGACCCAGACGTTCGTCGGGAACCTGCCATCGCAGAATGCGAGAAACGCCACAGACGACAGGAAGATCACACACCAGAGACACATCAAGTTGGACACCACGTTCCACCAGCCGGTGCTGTCAGTCTCCTTGTTTTCCGCCTTCTTCACGGTCGGCACAGGGTCCTCGGGGGCAGTGCAGGTGATCGTCGGGGGGTTGATGGCTTCGGGTTTGGTGAGCTGTTTGGTAACCAACTCCCTGAACATAACCATGAGTTCGTGGTCCATGAAGTGGGTCTGCTGAGTCAACCCATTGGTGCTGGTCTGCTGAACCAACCCAGTGGTGATGGCCTTGATCTCCTCGATCTGCATGGCGTTGTTGGTTGCGCGCCGGTCGGTGTAGACCATCATCATTCCAGCAAGAGCAACAGCAGCGATAAACACGAAGGCAAGGCCGACGCACATAATGCAGCCACAGACAGCCGTGTAAAGCATGGCAGACCTTTTGGCGCCAGCTGTCTGCTGCTCGACCAGTTGTATCGTGTTGACCTGTGCGGTCCGAACAAGCTGCGTCGTGCTCTCCTCGATGCTTCGAGCCAGTGCAGTCGCATTGGCATTCACCCTTCCCACAAGAGCCACAGTTGACGCCTCCTGGTCGTGCATGCGCCTTTCCATTTCGGCTCGGAGGGCGGCCTGATTCTGCTCCATGCGCTGCCTAGCTTGCATGGTCTCTTCGTTCATCTGCCTTTCCATTTCCTCGAGGATGCCAAACCGAGCACGCTCCATGTCGATCCTCTGCCTCTCGATCTCGGCATAGAGGTTGGCCTGAACACGCTCCGTGTCCATTCTCATGCCTTCAATCACAGGAGCCAAGACCGACCCATAGGTCCCTTGAAACCCAGTCTGGATCTGAGAGCTCACTGGGAATGTAGACTCGGCGTGTAAGATGCGATTCTTCAGGTAAGTGAAGCTCTGGTTATTGCCAGGGAAGTGCATGTACCTGTTGCCAGACGACAGCCTGAAGTTGAACTCCCTCTTGTCTGAGCGACGGACCACCACCAAGCACCCGTCATTGTAGGAGAACATGACCTTGGGTGTAACATACACATCCCCAATCTTGTGCAGGGTCTTTGGGTCTGTTGGCAAAACACCACTGTCATGGAACAGATGAATGATATCGTCTCCGTTCCCGTCGTCTCTGATACGAGAATCAATGTCGGAGGGATAGACGCCGTTGGCGATACCGCGAAAGGTTGGAAAGGGCATGTGCGCTTTATTGTGCATGCCATTTTGCTTATATACGCATTCAGCTTAATGTAAAAAAAAATTCCAGCTTCCTTTACACAGACCGCTCGTTGCTAAGACACACACAGTCACATATTGTCACTAGGGTATGTAATTTATGTAACGGTGTTAGTTTCCACTCTGATGAACGGGCATATATTGTGTAGAGGGTGCACATGTATGTATGTAGTCTCCACTCTGATGAAAGGGCAGGAGTGACTGCTTTCTGGAATGGCCAAGGTATGTTTTTTTATTGATAATTCTATATTAATTTCTGGAACAGCCCAGGTATTTCTTTTTTTTTGTTTTGTTTTTTAATAAATTACTTCTCCATTACTAAAACCCCAGTTTCCTTCTCAAGCCCAAAAAAGTAAGTTGCCCAATGCTTGTTTCCATGCTTCAGCGCATTCCGTTTCAATCAGCCTTTGACATTCTATTCCGACACGGTGCGATCGCGTCGCTGGAGGCCATATTTCCTGGTCGGTTTCTGTTCCTGTTTCTCGGACGCGAGCGCAACCCGTGGATCGAGATCGTGTGCGCCCTCCGCCTGGTCCAGCGCCTGGAGCATCCTGCCTTCGCGTTGTACCTGCTGCATCCGGTGGACCGATCGATTCCAGAGTCAGTGGGTGCGTGGTCGGTCTCCTCCCGTTACAGTGACGCCGATTGGATTCTCCCCGTGCGCAGAGACCTCATGATCAGAGCCATGAAGGTATTTCTCCCCGTTCGAGAGTCAGTGTATGATTGGCTAGACGGGGTCGACCTCATGGTGACACAGTCGCTCGATGCGTGGAAGGCCAAGGCGCTCGAGTGCATTTACGCGCACAGGTTCACGCAGCGCTGGTGGAGAACAGAGGCGCTGCTCTGGGACGGTGACAACATGGGTGCTGTTATTCTGTACGCGGCAGCGGTCGAGATGAGTCGTATGGAGCAGGTATTGCTGCGCGCAGAGTGTGCTAGATTTATAGTACTCAAGCTGGAGAAGCGAGAGAATCAGCAGCCATTGAAGAAGAGAAAAACAGCAGAGAGACCGCTCAAGCTGAGCATGAACGAAAAGCAGTGCGCGAAAAACGAGGCAGAGAGGAAGTTGGTAGGGCACAAGAATGTGTTGAGTGAGGTCAAGACCATTCTGAAGGACAGAGTGTCGACTTCTGTATTTGAGGCTCACTTCTTCAAAATCGCGCGCATTGTCATGGCCCTCGCCAAGCAATATCCCAGGATCAGATGGAACCTCAAGGTCCTGATTCACGACGCAGCCACCGACCGTCTTGGATACACCGTGTGGTACGTGGAGCGGAGTCTGTGTCATCAGGCCACTTGTAGGCTGGAGGACGAGCCCATTGTTGCGCTCAGGGCGATGTGCTGATGTGTTTTTGTTGTTTTCTGATGGGTGGATTAAAGCAGTGATACGAGTTCTTGTATTTTGGGTCTCCATTCTCATTTTCGTTTGCGAAAGACAAAGTAGAGCCTGTCACCAGTGCCCATGCTATTATAGCCAGTCCTGTTAGCATGCACAACGGAACAGCAAAAGCCAGAAAATAAGCAAGAAATGGCGATATTGCAGTGACCAAAGCGAAAATGACCATAGCTGGTGGTAAATTTTTTATATTTCCTGCTGGAGGAAAAACAGAACCAATAGCAATTATGCCTGCAATTACTATTGTTATTATTGCAAGAGCATCTGCAGCCTCCTTCACCGTTGTACAATCACTCCCGTCAAATGCAGGCAACTGCAGGTTTGAATATATCATAAATTGACCACAGTACATAGTTAAGGTTTCATAGAAACGTGCTTAATATATCCATTTCAACCTCATCTCAACCCAAATCACACCACAACAAAACCACCCCACTCCCACCTTACTCACGCCCATGCGCCTACCCCCCTCCTCTAAGATGCGCGCCGTCGACATGAGCCGCAACCGCATCATCAAAGCCGGGATCCAGTGGCCGTTTCCCGATGCGACGCCGAATTCCAAACACATGATCCCGCTGCTAGAGCGGAACGAGGCGCTAGTGACGTGGCTGCAGCCGCACGACGGCAAGGTCACCGACCAGTTCCCTGTGATCCGGATCAGCGACCAGTACTACACCCTGTCGCTGCGGCAGATGAAGGCGCTGTGGAAGCACGTGAAGCTGCGCAAGAACTTTGTGAATCGCGAGACCATCCCACACATTGGCACCAAGCTGCGGATCCCAGAGGTCCTGCTCATGGAAAAAATGCGCACGCAGCAGCGGTTCAATGTGAGTGCCGAAGCGTGCTTGTTTTCGCGTCTGTATATCAATCACACACATATACACAGGTCATGCGCGAGTCCGCCTACGGACGCAGCCACAAGACCGTCGCTAGAAAGCGCATGGACGAGGTCCTCCACCAGCACATCCTCGTGGCCGTCGGTCCGCCCGAGGGCATTACATATTTCACCGTGCAAGAGGACGAGTCCCTCATGTCCATCGTCGAGCAGATCAGGCGCGACTGTCCGCGGTGGTGCAAGGATAAGGCCAGATTGCTGATTAAGCTGGATGCGCTGTTGGGGTGACGGTGGGGGGTTCATGTGAATTTGGTGCTATTCTTAGTCACCTGCAGCTGCGATCTCTTCTGCTGATCTTGCAGCACGAGCAGCCTGTGAGGTGTTTCTGTTTCGGTCTCTTTCAATTCGTTCAAGAGCAGCAGCCTCAGCTCGCTCAGCTCGCACAGCCCTGGCTTGTGCGTCAGCAGCGGCAGCCCTGGCTTGTGCTAAATCAGCCTCGTTCGCTTGTACTCTAGTACGCATGTCCTCCACTACAGCACGGAGACCTGCTTCCTCTTTGCTTAGTGTCTGGGCTGCAAAAGTTCCTTCCCCTGAAGTGTTTCGAAACGCTGACAATGCTGAGTTGGCAAGTTCATAATTCTCTTTTTGCTGTCTATGAATTCCCTCGATAAGCATATCACTAAAATCTGCCACACTATTCAAAGACTCGCGAGACGTCCTCACCACAACAGGCAACTTCCCTATGGCGTTGAACGATCCAAAATTATCGCCTCTGTCATCTCCATGGCCTTCGTCGCCTCCATGGTCTTCGTAGCCTCCTCCTCCTCTTCTGTCACCACTGAAATTCAGTGGCCATGAAATGCCCGGGTATTTGTTGAATGGTTTTTCACGGAGAAGCAGAATACGTGATTCTAGGGCATTGAGTTCCTTTTTCAGATGAGTCTTTATGTCAGACAGATTTACGAAAATAGGGGTTCGAGTGTTGTCATACTCTTTCAGACGGTCTGCTTCTCTTGCAGTGTTTACATCTACAATGCCAAAATTGCGTTCGGCTGTGCCAACGTCATTCACAAGAACAGGCAAACAACACAGATGCCGTACATCCTGATGCATGGATGCACGTGCTTGTATCTTTGCATATACATCTAAGAAGCGAAGCAGGCTTTTAGAAATATTGGAAATAAAAATTGAATTTCGATGAAGTCTCACCAAATAAGCATAAACAAACTCACTACAGGACATTAGTTCCTTTGAAACACATAGATGTTGAAGTGCCTTTGTAAACTCTGAAAGATTAGACAGCTCCTCCTCAAACGCAGGACAGGCTAAATATGAATGATTGAATCCAGACAAGGTGTTGGATGCACAGCCCCAGTAAAGCCCAGCCAGATCGTCTATCATTAAATTATAAGGTGGATTGTGAAGTAAACTGCCAATGTGTATTTTGGGTTTGAACGATTTGGTCTCGTCAATGAATTTGGTCTTATGAAAAGCACTGTCTGGTGTTTTCAAGCTACAACAGGCAGGCTTAAACTCATCCAATTTTTTCTCAAGTGCCTTGGTGTTGTGCTTGTACACATTCACACAGAGTGCAATGATCTGACCAACGTCCCCTACGCCTGAGGTTGTTGCCTGATGTGTAAACGTTGCTAATGGTATCAAAGTTTTTAAAACATCCATCATCAAAGAAACTGATCCGTAGTCATACACAGCGAATTTTCGCAGGGATTTCTTTATGTCTTTCTTAGTATCAAACGGACTGTATGGTTTTTTTGTGATAACTTCATACAAGCAGTATTCATACTTGTATTTGCACTTTTCGTGTGTATTGCTTGAATCACTCTGCACTACAAATGATCTGCACATATCCTCCCATTTGCTAATGTTGTCCTGGACCTCAAATGTAGACATGACATGCCCAAACCAATCAAGTCTCGAACGGATGCAATCTCCCAAACACGCATATATCATTGAATTGGTCGTTGATGTTGTTTCTTCTGTCCCTTCTTCTTCTTCTTCGTCCTCTCCATTGGGTTGCGGCCTTTTCATTGAGTCTGATGTCTTTTGGAATACATGCCTCATAATCTTCATAGCATTAGAAACTCTCTCTTTTGGCGCTTTTTTTTCAGTAAGACCTCCGTCAATCATAATGTCATCAAATAGTTTCCCATCAATTGCCACCTCAATCTTGGCTTTCTCATTTAAGATCTCTGAAAACCTTCTATACTCAAACAAATGATCACTGGAAGGAAGTCTGGACCACAACTCCTCCTGGAAATCCACATCTTCGTCTTCTCCTTCGCCGGACAAATAAACCCCGGGATTCTCGTTTCGATTTATCGCTATCAATGCCACGTGCCAATAAAGGGAATAGAAAAGAAGCATGAATGCCCCCATGCAGTTGGTTTCCTTTATCTCTCTTTTGGTTAGTGATTCGCCTAGCACTTCGTCCTTCAGATCCACCTTAGACTCAATTTTCGTTGATGCAGCGTGTAGGGTCTCATGAAACACACACGGAAACTTAAAATCGCGATACAGCGGCGTGAGATGTCTCTTCACTGTCTCATACACCAGGTAATCCACTCCCGCTAGTATTGATTTATCAAACCAGTGACTATTTTGGGACAGATCTGCCGGTTTCTGCAGATACACCTTCAATTGCTCTATCCTTCCGGCAGTGAGAGTGATCTGCTTGGCCACTGTATCTGACCTATTCCTCATTGTTTGTGGGTCGCTCATGAGGGCTGCGCAGTGATGCAGCTGGTCTGCAATGTCATGTAACAACGCCTTCATTCCTGCGACGCGAGACAGACTTGCTTTTATATGATGCAGCGCAAATGCACCCTCAATCATCCCAGGCGATCGCGCCCTTGTCGTCGACCCTAAAGCCAAAGTCCTGGATGTGCGCAGGCGCCTCGAACGCGAGCCAGTACGAGAGCAGGAAGTTGAGGTTCTTGAGCGTGCACACGATGCGGGCGTCGGTTGGGATCAATGCCTTGTTGCGCTGGCCCAGCTTGGACGCCTGTGAGACGGTGTCAGTGGCGCCATTTCTTTTCTTGGTGTGTTGGTCTCACCTGCGCCTGGCTCCATATGCTTCTGCGCGAGAAGGCGTCGATGTGCTTGGGGAACGCCTCCGCGTACAGCAATTCAACGATTCGCATGCCTTGATCCATGTGGATTCGGGTCTCGTCCTCCATCTGAAAGGTCTGCACTATCAGGGGCATGGCCGCCCATATCTTCTGGGGACTTATGAGTGGGAGATTGCGCGTGAAGTCCGTGCCGCAGAGCCCGAGGACGGTGATGAAGAGCTTGATCTGGATGGTTGTTTTAGTGCTCCCATTCTAAAACCAAAACCACAAACAATAAACTCACCTCCCACCACGGACACTGTGGCCTTCTGGAGCACGCCCTGGTCATCCTGCTGCGAATGAATTCGTACAGGCTGTCCATGCTGATGAATTCCGGGCCGCGCTCGGCGTTCCAGGCCTTGAAGATGACGATGGGCTTGTCGTAGCCCGCGGCCTTGAGCCCGAGCGAAATGGGGATGTAGTCGCCGTCGGTGGCCTCGATGAGCATGGAGGTCTGCAGGGCGCGCATCCAGCGTGTGAATTTGAGATCCGCCTCGCCGATGTCGGTCTCCTGTGCAATGTCAGACGATACGGTGTCGTCGTCGTGGTAGACGTACTCTGTGACGGTCTCCCAGTCCACTATGAGACGACAGCCTTTGGGTGGGTTTATGAGGCGTGGGATGTCCGTGCATATGAGCTGGATCACGCGATGCTTGAACCACGGGCTCATGATGGCCTCCTTCCATTCGACAGGAAGGACAGTGGGCAGGACGTCGGTCTCGTTGAAAGGCAGGAGATTGACGCCCGCTCGTCGCTTGAGCTGGGTGATGGCCTTGGCCTTGGGCACGAAGCGCTTGTCGTCGAACGCTAGGACGACGGTCGTACAGCCGAATTCGGTGAAGTGTCTCATGATGACGGAAGCGAATTTGGAGTAGAGCAGATCGGACCTGTGCTCAAGATCAGATGCTTGCAAATACACAACAGCCACATACACACACACCATGTCTGTGTCGCCTCTGACTTCATGAGCTTGATCTGACCATCGATGAAACTTGCCTCGACTCTCGTACTGAACGCTCCGTACTCAAAGGCGTCAGTGGCTTCAGATCGAAGCAATTCCATCCATTTCGTGTGGATTGTCATGTTGCGCGCGCTTGCGATGCCCGTCGGCTCCGGCCTGAGCATTTTGAATGCAGAGACATGCCTGTAAAGCTAGAGTATAAAAGACACAGACGGGCATAAGATCACTATGCTAGAGCACTCCGAAAAAGAGAGCCTGCTAAGCGATATTTCTGAAATACGCTCACTCCTAATGTCACTCGCGCCCAGCAGCGGCGGTCCGCGTAAACGCGTCCTGAATTTGTTTTGATTCATTCGTCTCCCAAATCATCGTCGCAAAACGACAGCTGGGACCGATGGTCGACCAGCGAGTCCATGGATTGCAGTGTCTGGAGCTCGTTTTCGAGCTGTGCGATTCGTTCGTGGGCGGCCTCCAGACGCTCTTCCAGCTCACGAATGTACTGTGCCTTCTTGTTCCTGGACTTCTGCGCCATCATGCGATTCTTCTCCTTCCGTATCGCCTTCTTCAGCATCGCCTCGTAATTCAGTGGAGCCTGCGACGATTCTGGTGGCGGATTCCATGTGGTCGAGAATGAGTTCGAGGTCGTCGACATAATGGAGCCGTCCAAGTACTTCGCTGCCATATGCGAGAAGAATTACCTCTAGGGGGTCTTGGATGTGGTCAGGGAAATCGCAATCTTGCAGCGAGACGCTGTATTCGGGATTGTGATCTGGGTTGTTGTACGGGTCGTTGGAGGCGATGGTTTCTTCGATTGTCCTGATAACGTCGCGCGCGTCTTCAAGGACGTCGTGCAGCGATTTTTTCATGTTGATTTAAAAAAATTAAAAAAGCAAATCAAGTTAAAAAAAAACCCGCGCGGAAACCAAAATGATCGATTCTTCTGTTTTGAGCCTGACACTCCCGTACGTCAAGAACGAATCCAAATGGATCATGGTGGCTGCACGCACTAGCAAAGCGCTTTCGGTCTTCTTTGACGCCACTCAACACCACTGGGAATACAGATACAAAAAGCTGTTGGCCAAACTCAACTCAGGTCGAGCGCGGTTTGAGATCAAGCGCTATGTGCACTGTCAGTATCGGGACTCGTTTTACTGGAGCGACACTGATAATCTTGACGCCTTCTTCTTCACCATATCGATCCTCGATTGTCTTCCGCGCAGTTTTGCGCGCCAGGCAGTGCCACAGATAAAACAGGCCATTGGCGTGATGAGAGAATGGAATCGCCAGTCCGATGCAAATGTCTTCTTCACAGCGAAGCCCTCCAAGCCTCGCAGCGTCAATGTGCCTGGTGGCTGCAGAAAGACGTACTTTGTGGGTTCTATCTCATTTCGCGTGGTTGAAGCACCAGGCCAGCTGATTGACCATGGCCTCTTGGACACACTGTCCCGGTGGATGGAGACGCCAGACGACGACGCCGGATACACCACAGACGAGTCCTGGGAATGCGGGTGTGGTGATTCGTACAGCGCATCGTATTGGCAGGATTTATAAACGTGTTCTGGTGTTGTAATTCAAGAAAAAAATTATATATTCGCCCGTGGGTGTGCAACACATAGTAATGGTAGACCAAGTCATCCTCAGTCTGGTTCTGCCGTACGTGAGGAACGAGAGACAGTGGGTGCTCCTAGCCGCATGCACTAACAAATCCCTTTCATTCTATTTAGATGTAGTTCAGCACCACTGGGAAAGCAGATACAAGAAACTAATCGCCGACCTCCAATCAGGGCGCGCGCGGTTCGACATCGAGCGGTACGTGCACTGCGGTGCAACCGATCCGTTTACCTGGAACGGCAGCTGCGAATTGGGCATCTCCTTCTCGGTGTCGGTTGTGGAACCGTCGCAGCACAGCTTTGCACGACAAGTGGTGCCACAGGTGAAGCAGGCGCGCAGCATCATGAACAAGTGGAATGCCGAGGCCGATGCGTGTGCTACTTATACGGCCAAGAAGAGCAAGCAAAAGAAACTCAACGACACATTACTCCGTGCCTGTAAAGCCACCTATTTCATTGGCAGCATACCGTTGCGCATCGGGTCTGGTCCGCTGCTCAATGGCGACATCCACGCCTTGGCGGGACGCCTGCAGCTCTCCTGTGTGAGCGACGGATACTCCACCGACGAGTCGTGGGAATGGGAGTGCGAATGCGGGGAACAGTACCGGTCGAACTCTCACTAAAATGAAGGCGCAGTGAGCCCATATAAAAGTAATAAAACAAGGCGCGCAACGCATGATTTGGCTCGCCATCGCCCTGACGCTCGCGTTGGCACTTGAGCGCATCACGTTTGCGTTTGCGTCCTTGGTTGTCTTTGTGTTCAATCTCGGCCCCGATCGCCAAACCGCATGGTTCGTCGGCGCCATAATCCAGTTGATTGTGGGGTTGGTGAGCTCCATACTCTCTGCCCTGCTACGGCTCATGTCCCTTGGGATCAGGGGTATCTTGGTCCTGACCTTGCTCCTGGTCATATGGGCGCTGCTGTTCATGTGCGCGCGGTTCTCGTCCGAGGGTCTATTGGCATTTCAGAGCGCATACAACTCCACTACGGGCGGAGTCCTCCGCCTATCCATCCTGATGCCCCTGAAACTGCTCCAATTACTGTGGGACGCTGTAGTGCCCGTGTACAACCTGCTGGTGTACTGTGGCACCACCATCCCCTTCCGCATACTGCTCGAGAACGTGCTGCGCAACCTGGCCAACTTCGAAAACTCGATGCTCAATCTGGCGCTGTTTGTGCGAGCAGCGATCCAGTCTCTGGCGGCATATGTGGATGTTGTTCTTAGCCCCCCTGACTCCTTCGACCCGAATCTCCGTCTGCTGGATCTGGTCACCCCTTTGTCATACTGGCGTCTGGCGGTTTCGTACATGCTCGCGTGGATAGGCGACACGTGCTCTGTCGCGTCGAGTTTAGGCGACGTCCTGGCGTATCCCTTTCTGGACATCAACTTCGGCCTGGGCGTGCACAACCTGGTCAACTCTGTCCTCGCGCTGACAATCCAAGTCCCGACCACCACGATCCAGCGCTGTAGAGCAGGGGGCGGACAGGTGGTGTACTGTCTTCCGGACTTTGAGCCAGTGGTGGAGCTGGCGGTGGCGGGGACTCGTCAGCTTGGTTTCATGATGGACAACTGGTTGGACGTGGTCACCATTATTATCCAGGCGGTCTTAACCAACACCAGCCCTGCGTGCAGCGGGTGGACGGTGGTGGACTTTCAAGTCAACGACAACTTACTCGGCCTGAACGAAACGGTCGTCGTGGGGATTGACGACCACCACTTTGCGAAAACAGACGGATGGAACGTAGAGGTGTACTCGCGCACAAGCATCCAGAGCTTCCCGTCTGCGTTTCCCTCACAGATGAACGTCAATTACGGAATGGCGGTTGTAAGCGTCACCCCGGAAATCAAAGGCCTCATGGGCTGCGCGTGCACCGACCAGAATTACGGGATGCAGGTCGTGTGTGCCGTGGCCCCCATGGATGCGCTGACGCCTTCGTTCTACGTGCCCGTGGAGTTTGACGTCCCTACGACAAGCTTTTACATGGGGTGTGGGAGAGCCAAAATACGTCTGGACTCCATACGATGGCCCGTCACGCGCTCGACGTCGCCCAATTCCAATTCTCAAAACCTTATCGTTGCCCAGGCGGCATTGTACGTGAGGCCCATGTGCAGCAGCGAGCAGACGGATGTGGCGTGTATAGAGACCTTCAAACTGGCCAACTGCTTCCCCTACTGCATGGCTCTGTGGACCAAGGGCTACATAGGATCCATGATGCTTCGCGGCGCGGAGGAGTGGGCCAACACCGTGTCCATGGGCAAGCGCGACTGTGGGCTCCATTCGTGGGATTTGCTTTCCGGTGAACTGGCGTCCGTCACACAAACGCTGCGCCAGAATTCAGGGGTCAAAAGCACGTGGATGAACGCGGAGGTGCAGCTTAATGGCTCTTCGTGCGTGTACGCGCCACAAATTTTCTCACGGATGCTGAAGTCAGACACGGCCTCTTACTCAATGTATCGATCCGTGATTCTCCCAGACCAGCCGTTCGCCTTTGCTGGGGATCTGGTCCTGACAGCCGTTAACACGGTGGGCACCACCTGGGGCATCCACGTGCAGCGCATTTATGGCAACCAGGCCAACGAATTCACCCTGGTGGATGTAAACAAATTCATTCCGGCACTCAAGCCGTGCGACACGCCCTCGTCGTGCACGATCGCAGCCAACTCGTGTGGCACCGGGCAGTGCAGGGTGGCTGTGCCATACTCGTTCGACTCAACGCCATGGGCCAACATCCCCGCCGTGGCCACGGATCGATACGTGTTCTGGATCACAAACCCGTCCATGAACATGTATCAGTCCATCAACCACGTGTGTCGACAGATGAGTACTGGCTCGCTGGCGTTTGAGGCGGAGAGCTCGTACAGCAGCATTCAGGTGTGGCGCATCGATCCTTATGAGTTTTGCCCCATCGACCCCAAAACCAACATTCGACGATGCCCCGAAGACTCGTCGGCGACGTTTCGGACGCTTCCCGGATTCATGTCGATGAACAACAACATGAAAGTGTGCACGCAGCCGTTCCTCGTCGTGGCGCCAACCCTCACCTACATCAATCAATACAATCTGGCATTGACTGTGCTCAACACCACCTTCGCCAACGTCGACACCGACACTCTTCGACCCATCAACGCATCGTTGGCCAGGTTAGCGAGCGCTCGAAAGCACACCCGTCTGAAAATCCATTTCCACATTGGCCGCGGTCAGGATCTCCCACTTCTCTCGCTCCATGTCAAAGTGTTTCAACACGACAGGAACCACCTCATTGAGGCGCTGCATGCCATACAGCCCGCCCGTCGCAAAGGCGCGCACATGCGAGAGGCACTCCTCAAACTGCGCCTGGTCGCGATCGTGCGCGCGCGTGATGCCCAGCACCTTTTCGACCAGCGAGTCTGGGACGTCTGATACGGTAGCAAGGAGAGTTTCCTCCTCGCGTGGCAGGTGTCGAGAGATGAGTTTAATCTGCGACGTGCTGAGGCCCGAAACCAATTGCAGCTTGCGTGTGATAGACATGGGTAGCAGATTCCGTTCGATGGTTGTCTTTTTTATTTTTTTTAGGCTCTTATTTTTTGACCAAGATATACAGCGCGTGTGAGAGGATGTAACAGCCATCCCACGCGGCGGCGATGCCATTTACATATGAAATTAGCGGATGTCCTTCGAAGGAATTCGAGGTGGCAGCCACACATTCTTCGGTGTTTAAAGATCGCGATGTAGTAACGCATTCGGTGACAAAGAAAGAGAAGAAGAGGAGCACGTCGATTGGGTTCACAGCGCCCATCTTAGGTTCCCCGCGCATGATTCGAAGCACCATGGCACACAGGGTCATACGGAGACATTTTATAGTGAGGATGAGGGCCATGGTCTCCCATAACGAGGGACACGCGCGCACCACCGCGGCCGTGTCTGATTTGTGCAAGACGATGCCCGTTGTGATGAAGAGACACACGTTGAGCAAGAAAAGAAAGATGTTGGTGCGAACGTCGCTTTTGACAAACATTTAAATAATTAAGCAGCAGACAATTTATAGTCTGAAACTGCACACGTCCTCCTCTCCTTCAAATAAACACGGGAATACTTGACTGATCCAGGAAATATATGCTGTATTCTCGTGCCTCCTGTGATCGTCTGGATTGTCGTGGGGCACCATCATCTGAGAGCTATGCATCAAGGGCGTTGCGAGTTCTCTGTCTTCGTGGATGGTTGCTAGTTTGGGTGCATCCTTGGCGCCTGGCTTCTGACTCATGACACTCACATACAGGTGGGTGACGCTCTTTATGAACCCCGACTCGATGGAGTTTAAGACCACTATGTTCCTGCCAAATGTCACCGTGGCCACCGGCCAACTCTGCCCGAACATGCGGCGTATGCCCCAAGTGGGTTCAATTTTAGCGGAGATCGTGGCCATGGCGCTGTTGCTTGTGAAACTCCCCATCGTCATCATAACCGCTGCGCCGGTCATCACCCAGCTGCTCACGGGGCCCTGTTTCCTCGACACCAAGTCTCACAGTCTGCTGGCGAATTGTGGACAGGAGCTCTTTAGTCTAGAGGAATTCTTCGAATCCGCGTACGCCTGCAACGCATACTTTTGGCGGAGTCTTGCCATTGTTGCGGACTACATGCAGCCGGGCTTCGCGCAAACCTTTCTCAACGGCCTCACTGCCATGGGCGAAAACAGTGGGGCGTCCGCCTTTGTGCCAGGGGCAATGGGTCTGTTCACGAAGCTGGTGTCCAACGATCCGTCCGAAGGCATCACAAAGCTACAGGACATGATAGTAGGCGGGTCTCGCTTTGGAGCCGTGGGCATGTTCATGAAGACCACCATGAATCCCATTGCGGGCGCTCATTGGATCTGGCGCATAGGGTCGGGGGTGGTGGTCCAGGCCATTGAAGCAGCACAGCAGCAGCGTTCCGTGGGCAGCGTGTTCTGGAACGTGTTGTACGATGGACGATTGGACTACGTGGAGCTGGTAGCCAAGCGCATGTTAAACACGTGCGGTGGATTCTCTCTCATGGCGGGCTACACCTCGACACCACAGGGAAATACGATACTTCACTACTGTTTCGCAGGAGTCAAAAGCACCATTGCCACCCTGGATCTGCTGAGTGTATTCACAGTGGACTTGCCGCTGGCCGTGTGTGTATGTCGGCAGACGTCTGGAAACAATCCCGCTAATTGGATCCTTCACAACTGCGACGCCCCGGATGGCCTCAAACCTCTGCTGCGCACACTTATTCTGGACCCATTCAAGTGCAATACACTGGTGGCACAGACCAAGGCTAACCTGACAGGTGTGTTCAACGACACGTTTGGCGAGCTGTTTGCAGGGACTACGTCAGTCGGCTCTATTATAGACTCGGTCCTGAGCATAGTAGAGTCTGAAAAAGCAGGACAGTGTGATAATTTCGACGCCAATCCGTATGTAGTTACCCTGATACCACAGCCAGTGGACTATTGGCGGGCGTGTGGGAAAACAGATCTCTGTCGTCTGCGGTGTCAGCAACAAATAGAAGCCTTCGAGGCCGTCAGACCCAGCTCAGACACCGCGCGCTCCACGACCTACAGCCACGCGGTCCAGAGCCTGTTCTTTCCGACGCTGAACGCGGACGCATTCAACCCGTTTCGCAGCATGAATGCCCTGACAGAGTTAAGTTCGTGCATTGGTCTGTGTCCCAACAAAGAAGACCGCTGCTTCCTTGCCACTGGATTCGTTGGGGGCAGCGGAGTGCTGCGCGTGGCACAGTTCTGCGTGCCCTCTGCGCTGGCACAAGGCGTGAGCCGCGGTGGTTCGTGGGATACAATCGGGGTCTCTGGGTTGTCTACTGAAATTCAGTTCATTCGGATCCCAGGCAATGGGTGGACAGACTCATACGGGGTGGTGGGAATGCAGAAGCGCTTGGTGCAGGTGTGCTTGCAGGTTGACTGTGTGGAGTTTACGCCAGAGTCTCTCGACGCCAGCGTCTTGACCTTTGAGCACATGCAGACCTTGGACTTGGTGACAGTGGTGCAAGTCAGCACACAGACATCGGGGATGGCGAGCTACTGTCTACGCTTTTCAAGCGGATGGATTTTTGCGCTGTGTCCAAATACCAACGTGTTCGACTTCGATCCCTACTACCTGGTAGTAACCAGTCAAAGCGAGGTACTGGTACTGCCATTCGATAACACGCCACTGCGGCTCTGCAAGCTCAACAAGGAGCGTGTGGCCCTTCTTCAGTGTGCCGAATACCAAGGCTTTGAGCATCAAAATGTCCCGGTTCGCACCAGGGGACTTCAGTCCAGAGTGTCACAGTACGCGTCTGTCGATTACCGTGTATTCATCGCATCCAACGAGCCCAGCAACTGGCTGACAATGCTGTTCATCTCGACCCAAAACGACTACGCGAGCTCCAGTCTGGCCAATTCAATGACAGTCAGCATTCAGTACACACTGAACCAGCAATGCAGCCTCGACTCATGCATCGGATGCACACAGCTCGCCGTGCAGCGATTGTGCTACGCCGCGCAACAGTGCCAGGTGGCGAGGTGCATTGGCACACAGGTGAATCAGCTGAGGCCCTTGTGCGCCATAGGGGGTACAGTTGAATCAGGGTGTTTCACGCTCCTTGCCGCGCTCCATGGGATCTGGAACATGATCTCGAGCACGCTTGCCGACGCCATCGAGGCTACCGGCGGCATCAACCCACCCGCCTCCATAACCTGGCCCGATCAGGCCTTTTATGGAGTGGTTTGTACCCAGAAGGACGCGATTGCCTCGATGTTATCCATTCTCACAGCGACCATCAATGGCATCATACAGGCATCAATGCCCATCACCATGCTGGCGTCAGGCAATGTGGTGGACAATCGATTCCTTGCCACTTTCACGCTCACCATGATGGCAGTGACCGAGTTCCTGTTTCAGCTTGCGCTGCTGCCGCTGTATGTGGCCATAGGCTTTCAGAAGGTCATGGTGTGCCAGGTAAACAGCCTCATGGCCGTGGTGACGGGCAACAACGCGATTGTCATTGGAGACCCTGGCCTGCAATCAGCGACGAGCGCTGCGTCTGGAGTGTGCATGTCCCAGGTGCACGCGGAGAACGCGCAGAGCCTGAACAACGGTATGAACAACGACCAGGCGTTTGCGAGTGGCACCGCCCAGATCCTGTCCAAGCTCGGTGGATTGTCCATGCAGTTAAGCCTCGACGCGCTCATCCATCCCATCGACGTCATGTTCACCTACGTCCTGGGCGTTGTCATTGGACTACAGGACGTACTACAGACCGTGGATCAGAAGAAGTAAGTTTCACTATGTCCACGCACAGAGAGTGTAGCGAATTTCCGCGCAGCACCGTATACTCCCACGACTCTAGCGCGTGCCGCAGCTCGTCCCGCACATGCTTTCCATCCTCCCCTTTCCTCAGTCCCATTGACCAAAACACATCGTGGAAGAGTGCGATGGGCTCCACACATTGATAGCCGCGTGGGCAATTCAAAAACACTTTATCATGCAAGTCCTCGTAGTCCGAATGCACCACTGTTTTGTGCACTTTCACCGCTGTCTCAAAACGATCAATGTCGTCCTCTAGCTCCTCCACGCAAATGTACTTTATGATCGATTGACATCCCTCCTCTTCAGCCATTCTATCGCGACGCTAATGCAGTCCTTTATAATCGCGCGCGCAGTTGCCGTCCACCCGACTGGACAACACGCGTCCTGTACAAGTGCCCGTGTGGCGACGAGCCGGTGATGGTGCCGCCCGAACGACAGGCGGAAAGCTACTTGGACGCAGCATACTGGTGCAGCACGACCATGTCCCTGTTGGACTTTGACGGCAGCGTCAAATACGTGTGGAATCCGTTCACGCTGGCCCAGCTCAAGGAGAAGCTGAATACCCCTGTCCCCTTTGACCAATACCTTGAGTGTGTGGCCTCAAAAAACGACGCGAGCTGTGTGCCACCCACTGACAAGATCTTCGAGCAGCAGCAGATTTCGCTGTTGGCAGTATACCAGCGCTGCCTCACCAACTACCAAGAACAGCGTTGGGACCAAGGCGCCTTTGTGATGTTCAACACCACGCTACAGAAACGGTACCGACTCGATAGGGCGGGCCTGTCGCGTCGTGTGGAGGACCGGTTCGGCGTGGGAGACTGTCTTTTGTCGCAGCAGGCCGTGGGTGCAGATAACAGCTTCTGTCTAAGAGACCGCTTTCTCAAAGGAACCAGATCCATGGACTACTTTTCATACGCACAGATTCCGCCGTCAAAGACCGTTACCTCGGACGTGGTGGATGCCTGTTTGACCTTTTCCGGTCCCTCGAAATCAACAGACCCTGGGGTTCGGGGCGTCTTTCTAAACTGCCTTGAAAACAATGCCGACAATCCAGGATGCAACATCCCTCAAATGCTGTGGTCTGGGCGCTCGACCAATAAGATCCCTGTTGCCACGCAGCACGCGATGAATATTGCAGACAAATCAAGGCGCCAGCAGCTCGCGCAAGGAACCATTGACTCGGCCAAGGCAAGCGTGATGAGCGCCATTGCCGCCATGAATAATTGGGATGGCAACATGCTCAAGATCACCATCTTCTCGACGGAATGTAAGTGTTGTTTTCGTTGTTTTTCGCAAAGCGGTACTGACACTACACACACACAGCCGACTTGCTCCACCAGTACACGGACTGTGTGATGATGGGTCCAATGGATTCCCTCACTCTCACCCCGGGTCCCGTGGGCGTGGAAAAGGCTGTCTGGGCCAGGAACAGGGTACCCAACCGTACATTCCAACTTCCATGCACGGGAGAGCTGCTTCAGAATCGCGACGGAGTCAATGACGACTCGTCTCCGTTCACGTGTGGCACTTATCCCAGAAGATCAGTCATCAAACACTTCCTCCGCAAAACGTATGGCGGGACCGATAGGTACAATGACGGAGCTCGACAAAGCGTGGTGCGGGAGGTGCAGGCGCTTGTCAACCGCACTCTAATGGCGTGGAGCATCGATCAAAACTTTCTCTGCACATGCAGGGACGGTGTTACCACTGGATGGAATTGCTGCATCGATCAGCAAGACTGTGCCACCACTCCGTGTCCTTGCCCTGGGGGCGGCATGTCTGTGGCCTGCTGTTCCAGTGTGTGCCAGGGCCTGAATGGCAATGGACTTATGCAGCCGTTCTCGAGTATACCCGGTTCAAACTTGTCCAAGGACCTGCTGTCACAGATGGGGGCGTATCTGCGGAATGATGTCTGGGTGTCTAACGACCCGTGGTTGCTCTTTGACCCCAATGGGAAGCAGACATACTCTGACTCGTGGAATCAGTCGCGCTACCAGGTAGAAGACGCAGGACTGTTTGACGCGTCGAAGCCCGTGGTGTATTACGACGAAATCACACACCCATTCAAGTCCACATTCTGGGAGCACTGTACTGGGCTGCTCCAGCAGGTCATATGGACCATGCCCATGAACCGCAAGAACGACAAACCCAAGGGCATGGGCTCGGCGTATGATCCAGTGAATGGCGTGTCCACGACCATTAATCTGACCTACACAGAAGATTTCATCCAATCGTTGACCTTAGAGGCGTACAAGTCCTCTCCCATCTACTGGCACTACAACGTCCGGCATGCGCCGTCGCAGAGTGAAGTGTGCAAACGCACTACGCCTCGGCCCCCACTCGCGTCTGCTTCCTTCAGGATGGGCCAGAACAACACCGCCAGGCGGTTTGGCTTCTCTGCTATGACATTAGGAGGAGTGGGTGGCGCCGACTGCTATTGTGGATGGTGGGACACTGCCACGACATGTCGCATTCCAGACGCCACATGCACGGCATTGGTGCAGATTTTAGGATTCTCGCGCATCTGTGTCACCCAGCGCCAGATTTACAATGCATCTGATCACCTGACCGTTCTGTCTGCACTGGAGGCTCTCCTTGTCAAACAGCCCCGAACCATGATCAGCTGTCCCATGCTGCAAATATCAGAGCACTGGGGGTTCATCGACCACTCCAATGGCCTTCCATGGGCAGACGCCAACAGCGTGCTTTTGAACGAAGGAGCAGGGGGCTTCCGTCTGGGCAACGTCGACTGGTTGTTCGCGACACAGATGCAGATACTCAATGCAAAGACCCGTGTCGAAATGGTCGAGACCACCTCTGCCAGTGCTGCGCTGCAGTGCAGTGCGTCGAGTAATCCAGCCTTGGCGGACCACTTTGTAGACGAGCTGTTTCCTGCTGCCCAGGGTGTGCGTCAGTCTATGCCACAGTCCTATTGCACACGATACGGGATCGAGTTGGCGCGCATGGCCGTGTATACAGCAGCAAATCTCGCTGATGCCACAGGCCAACAGCAGGCGGTGGTGAACAAGTGGCGCATGCGCTGTCAGTACAAGCTGGAGGAACTGGCGATTTGTAACTCGTTCAAGGTGTACAACGCGACAGGCGGACCAACCGATGCGTCGCAATGCCCGTTCAGCTTGGCCGTCAGCCAGTCGATCCGATCTTCATACGCAGTGACTCCTGGTTGTCTGGTGGTTCTATGGAACACGAACGGACAGGACGGAATCTACGACCCCTGTATCTGTGTCTCGTGTAACAACACGCCCGTGATTGACCTGCCCACCACGCTCACGACACTCTGTCTGATGGCTCCATTCCAATCGCTGGTGGCCAAGGACGTGATTCCAGGCGAGTCTTCTACGGGCGTGCCTCTGGGCAGTGGGTCGTTTGAGTCGCTCATGCGCAAGCCGGGAACCACCATGCAGATCAATGCCCTGCAGGATATCTCACATTGGGCGCTGCACACAAGCATTCGCGACGCGGACCTCGTTGCCGATTGGTGGCCGGACGAATGGAAACAGCCGGTGGGACATCACGTCACTGCCGGGTGCTCAAGGCCAGGGGATGCGCACTGGAAGACCTTTGACGCCTCTTGGCGCTGGGACTCGCGCACAGAGCAAATGGTTTTCGCCAAAGACGAGACAAACGACCCGTTGCTCAGCCGTGACGCCTTTGGCGCGAGCGGGGTGTGCAGAGCAAACAACTATGGCATGCCCATGACAGGACTCAACACCATGACAACGTGCACCAAGGAGAACGAGAACGCGAAAGCAGACCCGACCGTGCCTTTGCAGTCGACCCAGCCCACGTGGGCGGACGGCATCGAAAACTGCGCGCCTGACGCCTTCGCCACTCCGTGGAATGTGGATCGCATGCTAAACCCGCCGCGCCAATGGACCGTGGGCACGCTGCAGAGGGATGTTCTGACCCCGCTAACAGCAGCAGAGTGGGGAGCTTCGTGTGGACCGTACCCGCTGCGGACATGCGCGACAAATGGTGATTGTGCCACTGGATTGGTGTGCATCTTCACAAACGGAGCAGGGGTGTGCGGGAAGAAGCAGACGGGTAAGTTCGAGTGCACCAACCACATCCAGTGTGAAAACGACCGCTTGTGTGCAGGGGATGGCGTGTGTGTGGACGGGGTGTGGCAGATTGCAAACGAGCTCCCGACGCCCATTTCGTTCAGAACGTACGCACAGAAGTGTGCCACTGGCACCCCGCTGGACACTTGGGGCACGAGCGTCGCTGAACAGATTCCAGATATTCTTAGTTCGTCTGGCTTATGTTCGTATCGCTCTTGGTTTGAGAACCGTCGCATGGCCGATCGCAACTTCTGCAATAATTCAGACACATGCCCAGCAGTGGAAGGCTCGCGTCCGTGGAACTTCTCTTCGCCTTACCTACAAGACAGAGCGGGCGAGAGCGCATTTGACAGCGGGGTGCTTCAGGTCAAGGCACATCCGTGTGACAGGGACTATCAATATCTGCAAGGGTTTGTTTCCTGTACGCCCAAAGACGCCTCTGTCAAGATGTATGATCCGAGTGGAAATGCACTCGAAGGGTATGTGGCGAGAAAAGACAAAAGAACGCAAACCTACAAAACTGGATTCACACTTCCAGTTTTGCATCACGCTGATGAGATACAGGGACCCACGTTTGGCTTTACAGGGGTGCCCAAGACGTATGAAGAGCTGAGACTGGGCCAGCCCAATCCGTATATTGTCGCGTGTTCAGAGGAGAGGGTGTGTGGTCTTCAGCCAATCAATTCATTCAAAGTGAACAGCTTCGCTGTGGATGCACGTCTGGTGTTAGCATCTGGGGCAGTGCGCATTTATGGTATCGGGGATCTGCTTGCCTGTGGCGTTTTTGGGTATGTGACAAGCAGCGGACAATGCAGACTCGATTACGCAATAGTCCCATTGGCTTACATAGTTCTCAATAACAACATGCTCCAGGCAGCAAAGGCCAGTGCGCGAGGCTTGGCAGACACATACGTTCCTGGTGGGAAGCAGACCATGCTGTCTGTTCTGCAAGGATTGCCGGAACTGATAATCAATACCTACATCGGCGGACGTCCCTCCACGCTGCAGGACTATGTTGCCATGTCAGCGAAGTTTGTTTTGTTATATGAAGCATTCAAGCAAATCGATGCACCAAAATACGACACGGCTGGCACGCCCATGCAGCTGTACAATCTCACTCTGTTTGGTGCACTGGAGGTGCCATTTGCGTGGTGGTACAAGTGCGCCTGGCTGAAGAATATCCCCATGGGGTCTCAGATAGTGGATGGGGTCCAGTGCAGCTGGGATTCGCCAGGCAACCCAGCGCAGCCAACTGGGTTTGGACCAGTGGATAAACCGCTTGCTGATCTGTTTGGTGGCCTGATTTCACAGAAGTCTGATCCTGGTTCAAAATTTCTGATAGACAAACTGGTCAAACTGCCTGGCATTGTGACACAGAGCATATTGGACCAGGCCAAGACAGACTACGTATCCAACAGGTCTTTGTGGATTGATCAGCTGAACCGGGCTGTGCTTGACAAAATATGGAGGAGTTGCTTCCAAGAGAAAAAGTACATCCAGGACTATAGTGACAGGTCAGAAGAATACCAACTGGCCCGTCTGAGGCAGACAAATGGACAGTTTACTTTCGACTCAACTCGACCCTACACGGACGATTCCACTAAAGTCACACTGTGTTCTGGGTTGGAATGCCTGCAGAGTACGGGTTATGCTAGATTGCTGGCCTATGCGAATACCTTTGCCCCTAAGATAACAGAAAAAATGAGATCCATTGACGTCACGTCAAACGACCCGGATATCAAACGCACTTCGGTTATGGATATCCAAGATAAATTGGCGCTTTCGTCTCTTTTCTCCACAGCCCAGCTAACCGACCAATTCTGGTCAGACCTCACAACATCTCCTTTATTTCAAAATCTGCCTGGTGGTTGTTCTGTCCCTGTCACCAGATTGAACACAAATGAATCGTCGTTGGAGTGCATATGCACCGTGAAATCCAATTGTGGAGCCCAGATTGTAAACACCGTATTGGAAGTTGCGGGGGTCACGGACAAACCAAACTCCACAGAAAAGGCCAAACTGGCATTGGATACAACAGAGCTGGATATTTGCAACACGCTACGGGCGTCCGCCGAGGGCACATGTTACCTCAACGACGGTGGCATTGCAAGTCAAGTGTACTTTCCAAAAGTGCATGAAGTCAAAGTGCCCGTTGGTGCCGTGGCTGAGTTTTATCAAGAAGAGCCATGGAAATGCGTCGAGCTGACGTGTACTGGTACAGGGGCGTACATGAGCGGCAAAAAGGCTCCAATGGGCTATGTGCCAACACCAAATGTCAAGAACGAGAGGCTGGTCATGGATGTATACGACTATAACCAGATATTTGCCAAGAATAGGGTGAACGCCTGGAAAAGCATAGAAGAACAAATAAACGACATGGCCTGCTCCGACAACACACATCGCTATGATTCAAAAGAAATGACGAGCGAGTGGTACAGCTTCTTGGATCCGCTCAACGTATACCACTCTACGCAGTATAGATGCGTCCCATCGTGCAACATCCCTGACAGAGGCGCCACCAGACTGGTTTCCTACAGGCTGCGAACGATGAATATGTCATATTTTGTGAACGACGCGCTGGTTGCACAGGTGGAGATGTATCCCTGTCTGCAGGGTCCCCAGGCTTCTCTTGACTCGGAAGCAAAGATCGCTCAGGCGTCCATAGACCTGCAAACAGCAAGCGACAATATGGATGCGTTCAGAGACGAAAAAATCCCCACTCTTCTTCGTGCCTGTAGAGACATATTTCATCCAGAAACGGGGCTCCCTGATCCAGCATATCTGTATGCGTCGTATCTACGCAAATTCAATTCTAAACGAATATCTGCGCTGGACCAGAACACACAAGACAAACTGGCAGACATAAGGCAGGTGATATCAACCCTGTACAATCAGAACTCAGACGCCATGTGCCTGCAAAACGCATTGACTTTGACCGACACCCTGAGAGACGTTACCAGACTGACGTGTGCTTCCAGTGATGCCAAGTCACAGGGATCAGTTTCAATTGACATCTGGTCCAGCTTTTCAGCTATCAACTCAGCCAAGCGCAGAAACTATTGTGCGTCGCTCAAAGCAGACTCGTTTTTTGGTTGTATCATGTATCCAGGCGAGCAAACAATACATACAACCGGTTATTACTTCAATGACCCAAACAACGCATTCGAGGCTGCGTGTAGCAGCACTGTGCTGGCATACTCCTCGTGTATGAAGGACGACGCGACAGACACGTGCAAGTCTGTTCCCGATCCATCCAGCTTTGTAAGTAGGGACATGAAGCTCACAGGAGCCACGCTGACTTTCTCGTTGAAGACCATTGCCCCAGACTGCACCCTGAGCAGTGCGCGTGATTGCTTCCTCATGGACGAAATTGCCAACATGGCAAGCACCAATAATCTTTCGTTCTGTCCAGGGAAAAACGCCAGCACCCAGCGATTTCAGCTTTCCGCTAATCTGTATGGAAACCCCACAACAAGACCCAACACTGGCATCAAATATCCCATTGAAAGCTCCACCGCCTCTCAGCGCACTTACACCAGTTCGTTTGGCTTCTCACATCTGTTCCTTGGACTGGATGCAGACTACCAATGCTGCCAGGGCTGCACAGACGGCCAGCCTCCTGCCCAGTTCTGCATAGGACCGCGACAGATGCCCGTGCAGATGCGCTCCAATCTTTGGAGGTGTCTGGAATGTCCATTGGTCTCTAGTGTGCAATGCAAGGGGATTCATAATTGCCTGATGTCGTCTCCAAAACTGAGCAGTCAGATCCTTGCCGCCCTGGAAAAGTGGAACGCCCTCACTCCACAGCAACAAGCTTTTTTGACCAACACGGACTCGCCCATCGATGTAGTTGTCCCTGCTGTCCGATGGCTCATAGAAACCGTGTCTGCTCGCTGGATCCCTGATGTCAGACTGTCCTATATTATGCCTTCGTTCATGACCTCTTTCAATCAACAGAGTGCTCAATACGTATACAATCCGCTCCCTCTCGCGCAATACGATGCCGCAATGCAGATCAACGCACAAAGCTGCCAAGCCGAAGGTCTGATGCCCGACTTCACCAACTGCAGCTACGACAGCCACAGGCGTAACCTGAGACAATTTGCCAACAGCAATTACAAAGTCGACGAGGGCGTGGTTCTGGAGTCCAGGCAGACCATGCAATGGAAAGTCGGCCAATCCCAATTGACTTCGCAAAACATTCCTCAGTGGGAGGCGAATTTCTCGGGTCGCAGTGGTCTTTTTGTGACAGATCTGCTGGACGACAAGTGGTGTCTCAGGGGCGGAATGGTGGGCAGCGCGTGCTACCGATGGCTGGATAGCAAGGGGGTCAAGCGCCTAGAAGTCTTAAACCCCAGCCTGCTCGGCGCATTCGAACCCAGCATCGGATGCGACACGGCGATCGTGAATCAGCAGCGCGTGGTTTCTGCGGTCTGTGCCAATTGTGGGAACAGTTACGTAAACGAATACAATACAGCCGAGAACGGGTACATCATTCCGTGTGGACGTACGTCAGACGCCGTACCACGGGTCACTGTCGACAACGCCGCTGCGACCAACCTGTGCAGTAAGACGCCGCAATTCGAAACCACGTGCACCAATCAACACGGAATGCTGGGTCAGACGGGCTATGATGGCAGTCCTACTTCCAATGTCCACACCCGCAATCCATGGGGCGGCGGGTTGCCTTCGGGTCTGAATGTCAACCCTTTGTTCTTGGGCGGGGCTGCACCCGCTGGCATTTCTAATTTAGCACTCAGCCCCAACGACATTGGAGGCCACTTTATCCGCATGGCCGTGTCACAGACCAAAAGCGGAGCCTACACAATGTCCATACGCGGCCTGCCTCTGTCGTCATACCCCGACCCACTTGGACCCATAGCATATGCGCTGGGAACCGCGGGCTATGACATGACATGGACGCGAATCAACGCCGCGAAGGAGGCGAGCACCATGGAGAAATTGTACCCCCCTTCCACGTGTGGCGCATGGGACTGCCCGTTGCGGAGGAGGGCATTTTGGATGGGCGCCAATGCCGACTTCATGCCGCTTGTGCCCGATCCGCTTCGCACGCAGATCCTGTACGGCACGCGTGCGCATCCTACGCAAAGGGCGTTTCCTATGCCCACGGTGCTGTCGCAAGGCACATCGAGTGTCCTGGGCAGATACTCCACATACAACGGATTCTGCGCATGCATGTCGCCGCCGTGCACTGGCTGTACAGCAGACACAGACGCCCTGATGGGAACTTGGACATTGTCGTCTGTTCTACCACAGACCCCGAAATGCACAGAGCAATTGGACTGGCCGTATGCTGGGGGAACGCTGCGAGATGGCTCAACCCTGAATCAGCGCTGGTCTACCACCGTGCCGTGTGGGGTGCTGGACCGATTGCCGGTGTTCCAATACAGGTACAAGGACTCGCGGACGACCAGACCTACAACCAAGACCACGCTAGACAAAGGCGGGGTGTGTCACATGGGCTGGCCCGTGGTATCTGCGGGTCCGTTGGCAGGTTGCTATCTTTTGGTTGAGACAGACACATACATGTGTCCCAGTTTCGCCAGACCAAAGAATGTGATACGCCTTCGTGCCAAGACGATCGCCGAGCTCCTAAACACACCAAGTCGCGCGAGGCTGTCGGACTGCAGCGCGCCTCCGACTTACAAGCTCGCCAACAATGCCACAACACCACCCGAGGTCAGCTACGGTCAACTCAAACGACGAGAGACGTCGCGCATGCTGGCCAACGACTTGCGGCGCAGGCTATGTGGCAACAGCACAGTGTGCAAGCCGTCTAGCAACTGGTCTCTGTCGACCTTCTGGGACACAGTATACATGAAGACCTTTCCGCGCATTCCACAAGGCAACGGAGCCAACGAGAGTCTGTGGTCCAAGCCGTGGGTCGCCTGCAATCAGAGCGCGGATGGTGTGCAATTTTGTCAGGGCACCATTGATAGGAACACTTGGGCCACTGGCAATCGTCAGCAGGTCTGCTTGGACACCATTCTAGCACAGCCCATCTCCAAGTCCTTGGCACAGGACATGGATGTATGCAATCTGGACTCCTCGCTGGACGCCTTTTGCCGCGCGGTTCAAAACAGTAGGTACAGGGTGTTTGAGGCCAACTGCCAGTACTCTGGACAATGCAGAGAAAAGCTCTTCTTTTACCAGCCGTCCACCTATCACGTGGATAATTCAGAGTTTGTGCGCAGCACGGTCCAAACGTTTTACAATTCCACTGTCACGGGGGCGTGCATACCAGATCAAGACACTGCAGCACAGATACTTGCAAATGCCCAGAATCTGGACAAGTGCGCTGCCGTCTCGCTCAATGTCTTAGTAAGATGCATTCAGGTCGTGCGCGTCGTGGTTGATTCCTTTGTCGAGCTGAGCGTATACGCGGCCGAGATTATTCTCAACGTGCTACAGCTGCTAGGACCACTAACAGACGACCAGAAAAACGAAGTGGGCACGCAAATCTCGGCGCTGTTTGTCCTGATCACAAACAAATTCAATCTGATCTTTCAGGAAATAGGCGACTTGGTGTACGAGATCTTCCAGCAGGGCCCTTTCGGGTCGTGGATCATCGGTCTCGTGGAGGCGATTTGCGCCTTTGTCGAATGGCTGTTCACGGACGTGGTGTTTGTGGTACTGTGCTGGGCCAAGCAGGTGATCCTGTTCGTCCTTGGCTACTTGGCCGACGGTTTTGTGGCCATCCTGAACGGCCTCTCGTTTGGCAAGCTGGGATACCTCCACGATGACATTGGCAAGGCCATGGACGCGGTTAGAAAAAACATACCGTGCGAGCCACTGACGCTCTGGAGCTGTTCCATATCGAAGAACAAACGAAACAACACCAATCCCACGCTCCCGCTCCCCACGCGTTGCTGGGCAGGAGTAGAGCCAGGAGTCAGTTCTCTAGCCTGCACGGCGGCAGATACATGCATACAGCTGGGCGACATGACCAAGGTGGTCTGCGGCGCCTGTCCAGTCGCCAGTTCGATGACGCGGTTTGGATGCGACACTCTAACCAAGCTATGCACATGCAACGTATTTCCCGTGGGCATTTCCGCGTGCACCTCTCATCAGGACTGCACCCTCGACGACCAAGACGTCAGCTGCAGATACGTGGACTCGTACCTCCAGCCCTCATACGGCAATGTCCCGTGTACGCGCTGCCAGAAGCCAATCTGTCTCATAACAAGCGGGACAGTGGGGCAGTGTTCATGCTTGCTTAGGCCGGTCTCCTTGCAAACATGCTCAACCGTCGGCATGGCAGTGAGCCCAGACGCGTCGGCGCTTTGCCTTGTGGCCTCGGACGGCAGCAGCCAACTGGCCAGCAGCAACGCCTACACGGTCAATTACGGGACCCTTCTCTCTGCGCCGTGCATGCTGCTCAACCAGGCCCAGATATTCTGCATGGCGGTGTACACATCGGCGTCTGTTGCAACTCCGCTGGTAGTGGGACTGAGCATCCTGCACACACGCCGCCGCAGTTTGTTGTGGGATCAGGGGGTGACCAACGGGTCAGTGTTCCTGTCGTCCAATTCCAGCGAATGGGATCTTCATGGCGAACCCTGTCGGTCTCTGGCGCTGGCCAACGCGTCTTCGTTGGGTATACTGGAGAAGTACACGCTGGGCGAGTGCTGGCGGTGGTACGAGATCGGTTCTCGGCTCGTGACGAGCGCCAATATGTCATATGCCGTCAGCCCATTCTTCCTGGTGTCGTGGCGCGATCTGCTGGACACTATACTGAACCGCGGCGCTCTAGTCGAGATCACCGCGAAGCTGCCAGAGATCACACACCACGTACTGCTACACTCAGAATACGCACAGCCAGTGTACCTCATGCTTGCGTACTGGACCTCAATGTTACCCCGCGAGCTGTGGACCAACCAAAGCTTTCTGGACCAGGCGTCGGCCATGCTGCACAATGCCTCGGCGAGCCACAGCAGACGCATACTGCAGTTTGACGAGGACGGTAAGAAGGCTGCACGACGAGACCTTCTGGCGGCGAACACCGTCATTGATACGCAAGTGTCGAGTCAGACGGTTTACGAGTGGAGCCAGGGCCCGTATTCGTGGCCGCCTAATTTCATGTACTGGAATGGCGATGGGTCCTGTGCGGTGGCTTCAACCATATTGGATGTGGTGAAAAACGGACTGCGTGTAACGTTCCGATTCTACACCGAATCTCCACCCAAACCCCGTCCCGTGGAATGGCCACAGCTGCCGTTGCACTTCAATCCTATTGATTTGAACGCTTCGTTGATCGACTTGTCCAGCATCGATGGCGTCGCCAAGACCACCACCGATCTCATGTCGACTGTGGCTCATGCGCTGGTCAATTCCTCGCAGATCAAGACGTTTGTAGAAGAGGCCTCGTACATGAAGCTGGTCGACAGTCTGGTCCTCTGCAATTTCACTCGCGTCCAAACGTGCTCGGATAGGCGATCTCTGTTTTGGAGCGTGGTGCAGTCTGTTTGCGTGATCACTCTCGTAATTGTGGCGGCCAGGCTACTACAGATTCCATACATAGAGGTGCTGCTGCTCATCTGTACGGTGCCCATTTTTCTCTTCGTTGCCTACGGTTACACCCCTCAATGCTTACCCATGGTGCCCAGCTGCCTGTTGCGCGACCTTCTGGAAATAGTCGACTGGCTGCTGCCCGCTTCAATTCAATGGCCGCCTGCTCTTGTCACGTCGCCCGGCTGCACCTCTGTGCAATGTATGCGGTCGTGCACGGCAGACCCGGTGCTGGGCTTCGCCAACTACAACGAACACATTGCATGGAGCATGTGCGAGGCTGATAATCAGTGGGCTATCAACACTGCCATGGGCATGCCTTCCGACAGCCCCATACGCATGGCCATTCTTCGCAAGTGCGTAATCCCGGACATGCGTCAGGCGCAGCGCATCTGCTTCGCGGTTACCTTGGTGAACAGTGCGCCGCTCTTAATCCTGGTAGTCATAGCGCTGTGGTTGCTGCCCTCCCTGCTGACCATAGCACTGGCGGCAATACGATGTGCCGTGGAGGCGTTGGTGTATCTCTTTATTTTTGCTCATACGGGTGATTAAATTTGTACTTTATTACATACCTTAGTATCCATCGTCTAATGGTGGTCCATTGGCTTCATTTTCCTGTCCTTGAGAAGACCGTGGTTGAAATCTGGACGTGTTGCGTCTCCTAAACGTATGTCTAACAGTGCCATAGCCGAGTGTCTTGTATCCGCGTCGTCCGAGTCGTGAGTTTGATCTGTGAACTGCATCCAGGTCATCTGTCTCATCAAAAATGTCCATTGGTGGATCACTGTCATCTTCACTAGAACTATAATGTGTGTCTCCAGCTGCCATTGATTTAATTCGAGCTTGTTGCTTCCTAGCTTTAATTGTTATGCGTTTTCCTAGCATCTGTAGACGTATTTGAATTTTTAAGATACACTCTTTTTCTCCCTGTGCCCCTTCAGTGATAGACTCAAAAAATAAGAAAGACGCAATGCGATCATGCATGCTTTTTGAAATTGAAAGAATACCAGGTAATAAATTCTGCATTGATATTTTTACTGATTTGTAGGTAGCATATTTCAGCAGATAAGCATTCAAAGAATCAATTGGCTCCATGAGCAACATATGCTTATTTCTTAATTCGTTAAACATATGTTGATTTTTGTTGTATTCCCTCACAAGTTTGACAACATCACCAGCCTCAACATCAAAGTTCAAGGGAGTTAATGCTTCATATTTACTTGAACTTTCCTCCGTTTGAATTCTCTTACATCTTTCTAAAAGAGACTTCATATCCTGATACCATAAAGGGGCATCATCATCTAAATTTACCACCCATATCTCGTGGGTCAATTCCAAATCAAGATCCATATAATTTGAACAGATATCTTCTATTTCTTTCAGGGCTGGGAGGTCCTGATCCATCTCCAGATAAAGGGAATATGCAAGAAGACGTTCTCCAACAGGATACAGGCTTTTATCAGAAACAAAATCATGAACATTCAAACAATTTTCAAATAAGTTTTCGTGTATTGTGCTAAAATCTCTTGGCATCTTATGCCGCTTGATCCATAGACTGACTCGATCCATCCATTGTTTTGATGCAGCTATAAGGACTGTGCCATCCAATTCACCCATATCGAATTCAGATCCATTTGCAATGGCATCCACCACCCTGAGATTCAAGTCCTGTGCCTCTGGTGGTCGTGCGTCGGCGCTAAGTAGAGTTTCCAACCTTAAACAGACATCGCAAATCATTCTGGTTTTAGAAAACATCACAATAACTTTTAAAATACTTATATACACAATTCAACACACGTTACAATCACTGCAGCCAAATTTAGTAACACCCACACAAATCTCCTGCGTCAAAAACGCTTTATTTCTTGCCTCCTGTATATTAAAATTATCCCCGCCCGTGAATAAATCCAAAGCGCTGGCCCATCCACCGCAGCTCCAAATCAATGCTGTGGCACATGTCACGAACTGCAGCGCTATGAACCCCTTCACCCAAATAGTCTGCGATGATCGCGCGAAAGGCCATGCAATCATAGCACAACCCCTGCTCGTAGATAGCAGCCCGTCGAACGCGATTGAAATAAGCCATCTGCCCCTCGTACTTGCGATTGTCATAGGAGACCATGGCGGCCCCACGATGCACCACCAGCCGAGCCTCGTGTGTAAGATGCCTCCCGTACACGGGGAGCTGAATGATCCCTTTTGGGTACATTGTGTATGGCCCAAGGTCCCATGGGAGCCTGAACTTGAACATGGCTGCCATTGGGTTCAGGATTTCATACCACTTCAACTGAGCGTCCATGTCACGTTTGATACGCAGCTGGTGATCTTGAAGAGACTCGGGTTCATCGCCCATGTAACCGATGCGCACATCACTGATGAACAACACCGGAGAATCAGCAAACCGTTCAGCCAAACGGGTAGCCAGCTCATCCGTCATGAAATCACGAATTAACTCCACACGCTCAACCTTCACTACATGGGGTGCAAGTTCGGCGTGGTGGTAAACGCTGGACGTGGGATCCACCAACACAAATGTCACCTCTGGAAACATGGTTTTCAGCCTGGGAATATGAATGCCAGGCGATGCGCCAGCGTAAATGACAACCAGAGCAACGCCACGAAACTCCATGAGAAATTGAATCTCAGAACAAAGAAGCTTCAGCTGCCCTGCATGAGTACTTTTTGGACAGTATCCGCGCCCATATTCCAGCTCGGGTGCGTCGTCGCGCAAGGTGCGTTCCAGTGGTCCAGCGAAAAACGTAGTAGCACGATTTCCACAACTGCACATACGCGGGGTGACGGGGTTCTGCATTATGACTGCCCCCGTGCCCAAACAGATATATTGACTTATATATTGGGTACCATTGAATGTTTGAGAATTGGGTATAAATTAAACGTGGGTTCAAATGTAGCAGGCTATATGCAGACTGTTTCTGAAGTAAAGGCATTGTAGTAAATTTTACTGATGCAAATTCAATAGTCTCCTTGTCCACAGGGCAGTTAGTATGTTCATATATATATAACCTGCTAGATAGCCAATAGATGCATGTGGGGTGCCTTAAGTCTATGTACGCGAGATTAGATGTCCTTATGGCTAATATAGAGTTCACACCTATAGTCCAAGACAAACACAATGAAAGCTATATCGATTCTGAAAAACTAGAATATGCAGAATCAGACCAGGAACTGAGTCAAACAGAATGCGCCACAATACAGGAATCATTTGAAGAATGGTACTGTGGGTTGTCGTCAACGGCAAAAACGCCAATACATGAAATAGACCCCATGAAAGCACGTTTACGCATGCATACAGAAGATTACAGAGTCAGTGTTTTGACTCCATTTGAAGAAAATGGAGCTAGAACTCCCATAGATTCTTTCCAGGAGATCATCACTCGAACAAACGCGCACACCAAACGCTGTGTAACGGGAAAGTCCATCAAAACCTTTGCAACAAGCCATGTCTTAGAAGATAATACCCCATTGCTTCCAGATGGTCTTCATGTCTTTGATTCTCCATCGTCGATAAAAATAGTAGATGATGAAGCACTCTGTCAGATAAAACAGCTCTACCAAGAGCAACTGACAAATCGTGATCCTAGCATCCTAATGTATGAAGCAAGCTGTAATAACAATGTCATACTGTTTTATGATGCAGTCAAGCAGAAGACACGCCCTGGATTTAAGAAAGTGATTGAAACATTGCGAACAAAAACACCTGCATTGGCTGAATACATCCTCATATATTGCAGACATTTTATGCAGCTGATGGACATTGACGTAAAACAACTTGAAAAGGCAGATCTGACTCTTGTTTACTACCCTAGCAAGGCAGGTCTCAATCCACACATAGACAGCATTGTGCCATTTGAAGGTACATTGGGACCTATACTCACAATTGCTATGGGCACCGGCATCAAGATGTTTGATATGCTACCCTCACTTGAACAGGACGGGGTTCCTGTTCGTGTCTTTTTAACCCCTAATCAATTCATGATCTTGGATGGTATGGCAAGAGCTACCTGGAGTCATGGGCTGCCATGGAACCGTGATCTAGAGCAGTGGTCAATAGTGCTCAAATTCCCCGAATTGGATGTTACTAACAAATCCAAAAGGGAATTTGTCTTTCGAAATGGAAACGACAACCCGATAAGCACCCCAATCCCCTTCCATTTACCACCACGGAGACCAGATGGGTAGATAACACCCGCTATCACATAAAATGCATCCACAGCATACTTAAATGTGGACATGTCAGTTACCAATCATGTTATGCATCCTGGACGCGGTCTTTGACGACAAACGAATCGCCATTTCGTGTCTGATGGTCTGGCTGGTCATTGTGTTGATTTCGTTCAACTCTATAGGCCTGTTCCACTCTGATTTCATGCACCTAGGTCCGTCGCCAAAAACCAAGATAATGACCATCACCATAGACACGTGGCACGAATGGAGCATGGTGGCAGTAGCCAGCTTCACGAGCACGTGCTTCAATGATTTTTTCAGCGATTCGCTGACCCCCTTTTTTTTAAACACCATCCAAGACCAAAAAACCAAATATCTCCCGTACTCCAAGGCAACATGCTACATCATCTTGCAGCTGTGGTCCATATACTGTGGTCTCATGTCCATTTTTAGCGTAGGGCTTCTTATGTCACAGATAGACTTTCTCTTAATTCGCCTTGCGGCTGATTTAATGGTCAACACCTTCACCACCTTCAAATTCTTAAGCAACAAAGAAGTAAACAGACGACTGTATTACGCCGAGAGCCACCAATGCAACGGGGACAAGTCGTCGACTATCAACCAACACAAGCAAGCGGAGGAGATGACGGAAATGCTGGGCGACCGGGAAGACCACCCGTTAACACAGACCGTCAGCAGAGCTTGAGAACAAAGTCACGGATTCCATTGACCAATGCTATCCATTCGTCGTTATTCTCCCAATGGACTCCGTCGTGCCATCCCAGACGCACGTTCACCACGCCGCGACGCGACACCGTGACGGTGCCCATGTCGGGAGGGAGACGATTAGCGGGGACCACAAACTCAGACCAAGAGTTAATGTAAAACACAACGGCGTTGGACATTTCTTCGTGTCGGTACATGACACGACACCACGGAATGCGTCGGAGCGTCTCCTCTAAAAGGCATCCAATGTGAACAAACACATTGCGCTGCATATGGGCGGTGGCGATGATCAGATAGGCCTTGAGCACAGGGTCGGACGGCTCTGATATCAGACGCATCACGGTGTTGTATACGCCATTGCGACAGGTGGCGCCCTTGAATATGAGCTTTCCACGCAGAAATAAAAGATTGCCCGCCCTGAGCGAATACGCCTCCTTGAAATACCCCAGCGTAGAGCGCACGCTTCTCCACGCTGGATGATCGCGTGACAAGGAGGAGTATCCCATCACGAAGCCACAGACGTTGCTGATTTCAGTCTCTGTTTTCTTGGGGTCCGGGAAATCCGAATCCGAAAATATGAGCGGCGAAAGCATGGCGCGCGGAATTTCAACAGGGGTGCAAGGCACAGGCACACGGAGCCGCGCGCGCTGTTCGCATAGCAATTCCACTTCGTCCTCGCTTCGGATGGCGTCGCCCAGTGCTGTTTTGATTAATAAGAGGCGTCTCTGTTGCATGACGAAAATCCACCAAAGAATATAAAAAATAAAAAACACGAGTAAGCCGTTTATTTTTGAAAAACAAAAATTCGTGCATCGATGCTATATAAATTATACCCGTACAAAATGCATGCACTGAAGAATGCTGACAAGGGATGATAAGCCAAGATGCTTCGAAACGATCCTGAATGCGGTTTTGAAGAAGTTTGTGGGAGACATGAAGGATAAGCACTCAACGAGTCTTACAAAAAATGAGCAAGGCGACCTCAAAAAGGCTCTTACTGATCACATTGCAAGATCCATTGGACACACGCCAGTCAATGAGCCCACACACGCCAACTTCGAAGGCATGGAACTGGACGATAACCCCACACTGGCTGTTTTTGTCAACTGGTTCAAATTGCAATTCCCACGTGTCCCTGTGGATGCAGTGCTCTACGACCCCCGTGGCAAACCAATTGACCCCAACAAGAGGGCTGTTGTTGACTTGAGTCAAGATAAGACTCAGGCCAAAGAGACGAAGGTCGTTCGTAAGCCTGCACGGAGGATCGTCTCCTCTTCGTCTGACGACGAAAACGACTCAGACGACATGATGCACGGCGCGGCCACCTCCGTGAAAAAGCAGGCACCCAAAAGCGGTCCTAAATCTGCGCGCGGGTCAGACAAGGTCGTGGACTCGATGGAACAGATTCAATCCATGGTACGTGAGATGGTGCGCAAGGAGATGGAAGCCAAGAGCGATCCCAAATCTGCAAACGAGGCAGGCGCTCCGCTGGAAGCCATTGTGAAGCAGACCATAATGGATCTGCAGCAGTCTGCCACCGTCATCACTGGCAGCTCAAAGGCCGAACTTCAAGCGCATGCCAACCACACCAATTCGTTTGCTCAGGCTGCACTCGAACTCAAGGCAAACGAGGTTGGGTCCAAGACAATCGACCTCCTCAATGAGCATACCAAAGACGGCGCTTCGCGGCTGATGTCGGCGTACGACGCACTTGGGCAGTCCCAGGCTCTCGCCGCGTCGATGGAACAAAAGAGGCGCGATGAGGAGGCAGCCGCGAAAATCCACGAAGAGCAAGTTCGCCTTGCGCTCGAGGCCGAGCGACTGAACACAATTGCAACGGCCAAGAAGGAGCTCGAAGAGTCTCTCGCTGCTGCGAAACTCAAGATGCTTCGGGATCTTGAGGAGGAAACCAAACAGACCATAGTCCAGCACAGGCAGGAAGAAATGGCAAAGGCCAGTGCGCTTTTCGCGCAGTTGAGACTGGGTCTCGAAAAGAGCTCCAAGCCCGCCCCTCCGCCACAGGTGAACATCAGCCTCAAGACCCAGACCCCGCAGCTCACCAAGCAAGCCGTCGACGACGCCCTCGAGAAGCGCATTCTCGCGCTCCGTGGTGAGCTCGCGCAGACAGCTGGCGGAGGTGCCCTTGTCCCTTCTGTGGCCAAGCAGACCGATGGCAAGAAGCACAAGCGCTCTGAGTCGGAGGATGAGTCGGAAGTCGTTACTCCCGCGAAAGTGGCCAAGCAGACCGATGGCAAGAAGCGCAAGCGCTCTGAGTCGGACGACGAGTCGGACGGCGCTACTCGCTCCCCCTTTCAGTCGATGCTGGCTGGAGTGGATACCTTTGCTCGTTTCATCACTGGAACGAACAAGAGGTCCAAGTAGGGTAGTCCCTCATTGCGGCACGGCGCTCAAGTATACCGCCATCAGGCTGAAGACACTGCGCGCATAGTACAGATTGCGGTGATCTGCGTCCAATAAATACAGCCGTTTGCCCATGAGCATCCAATTCCACTCGCCTTTTTTAGGATTCTCGTCCTCGTAGCACATGCACACCTCTGGATACATATCTCTGACCAATGCAAGCGCGTGCACAGGGTGCTCTCCGCGCCTCAGGGTGTCCAGATCCAGCTGTGGTTTGCGCTGATAATCCGGGAAGTGGAAGTAAATGGCTTGCGACACGCAGTGGAAAAACCCAGCAAAGTCCTGCTTGTAAATGACGAGCGCAGCGGGTGGCAGTTCAGAGCGCATCATGTGTGCATGAAACTCGTCCATCGACGACTGCACGTGGAACTGCTGGACTTCCTCCATCTCCACCGAGGTTTGTTGTGGGGGTTCGATCCATCGATTCATCAAGTCCAGATGCCGATACAGGACACAGAAGATGGTGATAAGTCGGCGCATGCACAGCACGTTCATACGCTCGGGGTCGGCCGAATCGCGCATGCCCACGTCCTCATAGAATGTAGGACGGAGGTTGAAGTCGCCGAAACGGGTCATGCATGCATCCAATAGTTCAATGAGCTCGTCCATGTTCTGTGACTCGATGTACAGATTCCAATGCAGCTGCAAATCCTCCACTGCGTCCTTGAGCTGGCGCGGCGTCATTGTGCAGACGCGACGGCCTTGGTGCACCATATGCGGCAGCTTCACACACACGTCCATGAGCCCCGGTTCGCGCAGCGCTCTGTATCGTGCAATGAGAATTCCCATCAGATGGGTCTTGTTCAACAGACAATCCACCGACGTGGGCTCGGCCAAGTCACACTCCCACAGCCACTCCTGGTCATCAACGTCACACAAACACGGCAAACCAACAACACACTTACATTCACTCACCTCCCAGATGCGCTGCGGTGGATCGGACGCCGACGCCTCGAAATCCGCATTCACGGAGGACAGCATTCGTGCGTTTGTGAAGAGCGCGCTTTTGTATGGCGATACCCCCTACTACCCAGACTGCAGTTGCATTTGGCACACAGTCCCACCAGCGTGGCATGCTCGTCGTGAAAATCGCGCCACGCTCGGCCCAACTCACGCAGACGAAAGCCCTCGTTCCTGGAGCCGCGTATCTTCAGCTCTTCCATCTCCATGCCCTGCTGCGCCAAGAATTCGTCCACAATCTGAGCAAACGGCTTCTCTGCGTGGTCCACGACCAGTTTCTTGCACCGCTTATGACAGTGCTCGCACGTGTTGCCCAAATCAGCGCGCGTATTCTGCATCGAGTCTGACTGAAATGCCTCGTTGCGCAGCGCGGAAAGCGTGTTGGCTCGAACCACCTTGACTCGGCTGTACGCGCCATACAGGTTGTCGATGCATCTTATCCACGAGAAATCAATGTAGCCGCCTGTCTTGGCCTCCACATACAAGGCGGGCTTATAGAACGGAGGACATCTGCGCAACACAAACACCGCGCTAGAGGGAAAACGCCGATGGGGGTGGTGCTGAGCCAGCGTTTGAAGATGTTCATTGTCGGTGATGCGAGTCTCCTCTGCCACTGTCTTAAGATACCCAGCGACTACACGGCGAGCAGACGCCCTGCTCTTTCCAAGCCACTGAAGCAGATTGGCGCGTTTGTCGTCTGCCATTGTTAAAAAAAGGGGAAAAAGAAAAGCCAAACACAATAAAGGCTGGCAGGCACAAAAAAAACCCAGAAAAGTTCATTGGACAACGATCAGGGTGTCAATGCTTCAGACCACACAGGCCTGTTCGTAGCAGGACAGAGCAGACTAGACACAACGCCCGCCGCCCTTCTTGCGAATGGTCTTGCACAGCTGGTGGGTGGCCTTGTGTTTGCTGCGGTACTCCTTCTGGATCTTGCTCCAATGCATGTGAAGGCTCAGGCGCTTCCTGTGCTTGTCGAGCTCGCTCTCCTCGACCTTCTTACGGGGCGCGTACTTCGGACTGAAACGGACGCGGTAGTCGCAGAGGGTGAGATGAACGATCTTGGAGGAGTCCTCGTGTCCCTGGAACGTAGTGACGCCAGTGGTGGCATCATAGGCCACACACACGGCGGCAGTGAACATGCTGTCCTTGAAGACGTTGTCCGGTTCGAAATTGACCAACCCGAAGAACCCGCTCTGGAGGCGATGGGTTGCAAAGGTCTCAGAAACATGCTTCTCCAAATCCGCCTTACGTTTGAGGATGTCTGCCTTAAGGTCCACCTCCTCTTTCTCCAGGTAAGACCGACGTTCTACCGGAATGACGTCTTCCCTGAAGTTAGACAGGTAGATCTTGTAATCTGCCTTGGTCTCCCCGTCCATCTGCTCTCTCTTCTCGGTGGGCTCAAGCAGCATAGCGCGCACAAGCGCGAGGTACAAGCGGACCTCTTCATACAGCTCGAGTTCCTTGAGGATCGACTCGTTCCATTCCTGCACTGCATCCACGTGGTCCCCGTTCGAATGGCTCCAGACATTGCGATGACGCTCGTCGGGAGAAAAGCCACGAATGAATTTCTCAACCGAGAAGTCTTCTTCCTCGGTGATATGAACCCGCACAAGTTCCTTCTGCACGGATGTGAGCTGGAGACCCCCTCCCTTCTCGCACTTTTTCATCATGGTCTTGATGTACTCGGCTGAGTTGCTCTTTCTCTCGGCCGTCCGTTTGACATCAGGTGCAATCTTGCGCAGCTCTTCAGAAGTGTACGGCCGTTCGTTATCAGCCGCACACCCGTCCAACGCAGCTCCGTTCTCCAACTTATTGCGCTGCTCGAGCTTAATAGCACGCAAACGACGCATGAGCCTGTCAGTGGGCGGAACCATCTCCGACGGCAGCGAAGGACGCATACGAAGCAACGCCCTGAAAGTGCCGACCAA
>Ga0214921_10001270_pt1 | contig 43564 bp, 45 predicted proteins | sample LL1505_MetaG_FD_177992 | JGI IMG/M metagenome (GOLD analysis project Ga0214921, IMG submission 177992) | Freshwater microbial communities from Lake Lanier, Atlanta, Georgia, United States - LL-1505 | ecosystem: Environmental > Aquatic > Freshwater > Lake | place: USA: Georgia | collected...
CTACGACGTTGATAGGACGGGTGTGGAAGCGTGGTAACACGTTAAGCTTACCGTTACTAATAGCTCAATTGGCTTGATTTATGCACTGAAAAACTTTTCGATACAAATTACAATGTTAAATTTGATTTAGACACAATATAGTTTTTTTGAATTCATTTAAGGAATTAAATGACAAATGTTTTTATAAATGGATTTAGCATTTACTACACATTCATTTCCTAGTTTTAAAGAATGTAAACCGGCACCTAAATGTGCTAATAAAGATACATCAAAGTTATTTATTTTTTTTAAATAGCTAGCTAATATCACCATGCTAAAAAAAACATCACCACTACCCGTGGTATCTACCGGATTTTTAACTAGTGATGGAAAGTAATATTTTTCTTTTTTATCAATTAAATAAGACCCAAGCTTACCTCGAGTTATTATAAATTTATTAAATTTATTTATAAGTTTTTTATTAGTCTGAATTAAAGAATCTATAGAGTTATTTTTATCATTGACGCCAAGCCTGAATTCGATCTCATCCATGCTTATTGTGTAACCAGATTTATATTTGTTTATTAAATTAAAACCAAAATTGGCCGAGTTAGACTGACAATTAATTATTGTTTTATTTGAGTAAAGGTTGATTAGTTTCACAAGTTCTTTGCTAAATAGCTCATGCCCAAAATCTAGTACTATTATTTTGTCATAAATTTTCATAACTTTTTTAATTTTACCTAAAAAAGAATTTTTATATTTTTTTTTAATAGAAAAAATATTATTTTTGTTTATTTGAAAGAGTCTTTCATTAGAATACGCGTCTAAGAATCTGTTTTTTATAATAATTTTATTGTCACAATTTATGTATATTTTTTTTATATTTCTATTTAATAATTTATTATAAGATCCTTCGTTTGATTGTTTATTAAAGGTCAATAAGTCAATATTAGTAAAAAAATTAGATAATACATTTGCGACTAATAAAGATCCACCAGCGTAAGAATTTTTTTTTATAAAGCTAGTAGAAATAATATTATTTTTAGCTGATTTTCCCAAAATTTTAACTTTGGTATATTCATCTATAATCGGCTCACCAATGATTAAAATTTTTTTATTTATTTTGCTAGATATTAAACTTTTAAGCTGTCTTTTTAAATTGTCCTTATTAACTTTCAATATTGCTTTTTGGAAATCATTATTAATTAAATTAAATTGATCGCTAATAATTTTTGATGAAGAAAATTGTAAAGATTCTGTTGTGTAAAATTTGCCTCGAACACTATTTATTGCCGAGATCTCTAATTTAAGATTATTAGTTAAGTCATCTTCTGATTTTTTATAATCTTTTCCTTTTATGTAAAAATTTGGTCTAATCTTATGTATTAAATTAATTGGAGTTAGTTCATTATTACAATAAATATAGTCAATTAATTTTATGGAAGACAATATTTTACTTCTTATTTCTTGATTTAAAAAGGGTCTATTTGGGCCTTTGTTGACAAATTGATCTGAAGTAATAGATACAATTAAAATATCGCAAACTTTCTTTGCCTCTTCAAAATGCAAAATATGTCCAGAGTGAAGCACATCATAAACTCCATGACAAAGTCCAATTGTTTTTTTTTTTAATTTTGCTTCTTTTACTAGCTCTGAGAGTTTTTTTAAATTGTGAATTATCATAATAAAATTTAGAATATAAATTAAATCATATAGTTGAAAAAACAAAATGAAAAAAGCAATAATTATAGGAGCGACATCCTTTTCTGGAATTCATTTTACCAACTATTTAATCAACAAAGGCTTAGAAGTGACAGCGGTGGGCAGATCAGATTTACCTAAAGCCTGTTTTTCTCCAATTAAAACTACTAAGAGGTTAAAATTTTTTAAAGTCGATATTAATAAAAATTTAAAAATTTTAATAAAAATTATAAAGAATTTTAAGCCTGATTTTATAATTAACTTTGCAAGCCAAAGCATGGTTGCTGAGAGCTGGAAAAAGCCTAACGATTGGTTTTTAACAAACTCTTATTCTATTCCATACCTTTATTATGAAATTAGCAAATTTAGATTTAAGAATAGATTAGTTCATATTTCTACTCCAGAAGTTTATGGAAGTGTTATAGGAAAGATTAAAGAAAATTTAAATTTTTCTCCAAAAACACCTTATGCAGTTTCAAGAACCACTGCTGATTATTATTTAAATATTTTACAGACTTATTCAAATATAGATTTTGTTTCTACTAGAGCAGCAAATGTTTATGGCGAATATCAGAGTTTATATAGAATTATTCCAAAAACAATTTATTCTATTTTAAAGAAGAAAATTTTCGATTTACATGGCGGTGGAATTTCTAAAAGATCTTTCATACACATAGACGATGTTTGTTCCGCAACATATTTGTTAATGACATCAAAAAAATTAGATAAAAATAGATTCTATAACGTGTCAAATGAAAGTATTATTTCAATTGAAAATTTAGTTAAAAGAATATGTTTATTACTTGACTACAATTTTAATTTATTAATTAAAAGAACAGAAGAAAGAATTGGCAAAGATTTTATTTATGATTTAGATGCTACAAGAATAAAAAAATTAGGGTGGAAACCCATGGTAACTCTTGATGAAGGAATTAATAGAACTATTACCTGGATGATAAATAATATTAGTAATTTTAGTTCAGAAGATTTAAATTATAATCATAAAAGTTAATTTAATGGGAAAAATTTTAATAACCGGAGCTCTCGGATACATAGGATGCAATCTTGTAAATTATTTAGCCGCAAACAAAAAAAATAATATTTTAGCTTTAGATATTGGTTATTTTCTTAAAAAAAAATTTAAACAAAAAAACGTTGAGACTATCATTAAAGATATCCATCAATTAAAAACTAGGGACTTAAAAAATGTCAGTGTTGTAATTCATCTAGCGGCTATATCAAACGATCCTTCGGCGCTAATAAATTCAAAGTTATCATGGGAAACTAATGTTTTGGGAACGTATAAACTGCTTAATTTATGCAAAAAAATCAAAATTAAAAAATTCATTTTTGCTTCTTCAGGAAGCGTGTATGGAATAAAAAAAGAAAATAATGTACACGAAGATTTAGATCTATTTCCTATTACTGATTATAACAAAACTAAGATGGTAGGAGAAAAAGTTGTGGAAAGCTTTTCTAAAGATTTTTTAACAACTATTATTAGGCCAGCGACTGTTTGCGGTTTTTCAGAGTCTATGAGATACGATCTCACTGTAAATGCTATGACTTTCAGTGCCCTAAAAAAAAATTCTATAAATGTGTTTGGCGGGCCACAGTTTAGGCCTAATATTTGTATGAATGACATGTTAAGAGTATATGAATTTTTTTTAAAGAATAATTACGAAGGTATATTTAATGCAGGATTTGAAAATTACTCAATTAATCAGATTGCTAATAAAATTATAAAGACTTTAAACTTTATAAAAATTAAAGTTAAAAAAAATAAATCAAATGACATAAGATCTTATAGATTGGATTCTTCTAAAATAATTAAATTAGGGTTTGTACCTCAAAATAAAATTGAAGATATAATTTATGATTTGTTTATGAAGTTTAAGAATAACCAATTATTTTTAAAAACTGAGAATTTAAGAGTTAAACATTTAAAAAGATTAATTAAAAAATAAATATATAATGGGTAAAGAAATAAATCTTTTAAGAAATTATCCAAAAGCTAATAGAAATCTAGATAATAGAAGCAAAAATAAAACAAATAAAATTGTAAGAATAGCTCGAAAATTTGGAAAAGATTTTTTTGACGGGGATAGAAAATATGGATACGGAGGATTTATTTATAATAAAAAATATTGGTCTAAAGTAGTTGTTGATTTTAAAAATTATTGGAAATTAACTAGTAAAAATTCATTATTAGATGTTGGCTGCGGAAAGGGTTTTATGCTTTATGATTTGAAAAAGATAATTCCCTCTATTAAAATTGCCGGAATTGATATTTCTAAATATGCAATAAAAAATGCTTGTAGTTCTGTAAAAAAATTTTTAAAGATTGGCAATGCTAAAAAAATGTCTTTCGCTGACAAAAGTTTTGATTATGTCATCTCTATAAATACAATACATAATTTACCAAAATCAGAATGCGCTAGTGCCTTAAGAGAGATTCAAAGAATTTCGAATAAAGGAAGTTTTGTTGTAGTAGATGCGTATAGAAATTTAAAAGAAAAAAAAAGAATGATGAAATGGAATCTTACAGCTAAGACAATTATGTCGGTTAAACAATGGAAGTTATTTTTTAAAAAAAATGGTTATAGAGGAGATTACTATTGGTTTATTCCATAAATTCTAAAAAAATTCTTAAATTTTATTATTATTTGAAAAGATTAAGAGAAGTTGATCTTGAAATTTCAAGAAGATATTCTGATGGCAAAATGAGATGTCCGGTTCATCTTTCAGTTGGACAAGAAGCTATTTCAGCAGCTTTTCAAGATTTAGTTAGAAAACAAGATTTTGCAATTAGTACACATCGTAATCACTTTCATTATTTAGCAAAAGGAGGTGATCTAAAAAAAATGATAGCAGAATTGTATGGAAAAGCAACAGGTTGCTCCAAAGGCAAAGGAGGCTCAATGCACTTAATAGATTTGAATGTGAATTTTATGGGCGCATCCTCAATTGTAGGAAACAGTATACCCATAGGAGTAGGACTTGGTTTTTCTTCTAAGTTAAAAAAAAAAAATAATATTAGTTATATTTTTTTTGGAGACGGAGCAGTTGAAGAGGGGGTTTTTTTTGAGTCATTGAATTTTGCAATCTTAAAAGATATTCCAACAATTTTTATATGTGAAAATAATTTATATTCAGTTTACAGTCCCATGTCGGTAAGAAGAAAAATAAATATTTCTATCAATAAAATTGTAAAAAGCTTTGGAATTAAAACTTACAAATGCAATGGTAACGACGTATTTAAAGCTCATGATTTATTAAATAAAGCTATTAATTATTCTAAAACAAATAAAAAACCAGTATTTTTAGAATTTTATACATATAGATGGCTAGAACATTGTGGTCCAAATTTTGACAACGATTTGAATTATAGAAGTAAAAAAGAATTTAATTATTGGACAAAAAAACAAGATCCGATAAATTTTATTTTAAAAAAAAAAAAAAAAAAAAAAATTAATTCAAAAAAAATTAGTTTGATTGATTTAAAAATCAAGAGTGAAATTTTAAAAGCATTTAAATATGCCGAAAATTCTAAATTCCCATCAGCAAAAGAAGCTTTCAAAGGCGTTTATGCCGAGTAATAAAAATAAGCGATTAACCTTTGCTAATTTAGTTAACAGAGCAATTACAAGAGCTATGAAAATAGATAAAAGTTTAATTTGTTATGGCTTGGGCGTTTCTGATCCAAAAAACGTTTTTAATACAACAAAGAATTTAAAAGAAACATTTGGTTCAAAAAGAGTATTTGATGTTCCCGCAAGCGAAAATACTTTAACAGGTGTATCGATAGGATTGGCAATTGGTGGAATTAGATCAGTAGTTACTCATCAGCGTTTAGATTTTTTTTTATTAGCAATGGATCAATTAGTTAATTCTGCCGCAAAATGGCACTATATGTTTGGTTCCAAATGTTCTATTCCAATAACTATTAGATTAATAGTTGGAAGAGGATGGGGTCAAGGACCAACGCATTCGCAAAATTTACACTCTTGGTTTGCCCATATTCCTGGACTAAAAGTAATAATGCCCACATTTCCTATAGATGCAGAAAATTTATTAATCGAATCTATATTTGACAAGAACCCAGTTTTATTTATTGAACAAAGATGGCTTCATAATTTTGATGGTATTCCTACTGAAAAAAAAAAGATAAAAATAGGACAAAGTAGAATCTGCAAACACGGAAAAGATGTAACAATTGTTGCTATTTCTTATTTGACCATTGATGCTTTGGAAGCCTCAAAGGTTTTAAAAGAAAAATATAATATTGACTGCGAAGTAATTGATATAATATCAGTGAAACCATTAGACTATAAAACAATATTTAATTCTGTAAAAAAAACTAATTATATTCTTGTTTTAGATTTAGGTTCTAAGATTTGCTCTTTTGCAAATGAAATTATTGCTAATGTAGTTGATAAGCAGTTCAAAATTCTAAAAAATTCACCACTGAGTATTACCATGCCTGATGTTCCTGTGCCGACAAGTTTTTCATTAACTAAGAATTTTTATCCTACGGTAGAAAAAATTGTAAATGCAGTACTTAGGATAATGAATAGGAATGAAAAATATAAGAATTTTAAAAAAAATCAATTTAACCATGATGTACCAGGAGCTTGGTTTAAAGGTCCATTTTAAAAAAATTAAATGAAAACTGTTTTCATATTAGGGATAAATTCAGATATAGGATTTAATGTTGCTAAATTTTTTTTAAAAGATGGATATAAAATTTTTGGCACATATCGTAAAAAAAATTCTAATATTTTATTATTACAAAAAAAAGTTAATGTGAATCTGTGCAAATGTAATGTTTTAAAATCAAAAGATATTATAAATTTATTTAAAAAATTAAAAAAAAAAAATTTTAAGTGGGATATTTTTTTCAGCGCAGTTGGAACCAGTGAACCAATTGGAAATTTCTTTTCAATATCTTTTAAAAATTGGAAAAAATCAGTTGAGTTAAATTTTTTGAGTCAGTTAGAAGTTTTTCATAAATTGTATGCTTTAAAAAATAATATAGCTAATATTATATTTTTAGCAGGAGGAGGCACAAACAATCCTTTCACAAATTATTCTGCTTATTGTGTATCAAAAATAGCACTTATCAAGATGTGCGAATTGCTTGATGATGAAAATAAAAAAGATAACTTTTTTATTATTGGCCCCGGTTTAACAAAAACTAAAACACATTTTGAAACATTAAAAGCAAAAAAAAATGCAGGTAGAAATTACTTAAGAATTAAAAAATTTATTGCATCCGGAAAACAAGGAACTTCTTTTCTAGAAATTTACGATTGTATTAGATGGGGAATTAAATCTGGTCGTTCAATTGTAGGAGGCAGAAATGTATCAGTGGTTCATGATAACTGGAAAGAAAAGATAATTGCAAGCAAACTAAAAAAAGATAATAATCTTTTTAAACTTAGAAGAAAAAATTATAAATGAATAAGAAAAAACGATTAGCTTGGAAGCTTCATATAGAAGCAACAAAAGATCAATTCAGACAAAAAGAGATATCATTAGGGCCCTGGACTTCGTACAGTCTCGTAAATGATCCAAAACATATGTCCTTTGTTTTATCTAGATATAAATTTTGCGCTAAAATATTAGATGGAAAAAAAAATGTTTTAGAAGTTGGCTGTGGAGACGGTTTCGGAACGCCGATAGTAGCTCAGACGGTAAAAGAATTAAAATGTATTGATTGGGAAGAAAGAAATATTATTGGTAATAGAAAAAGATTAAGCCATTTAAAAAATGCAAAATTTGAAGTTATGGATTTAACCAAAGATAAGCCCAAAGGTATTTATGATGGAATTTTTAGTATAGATGTTATTGAACATTTAGAGCCAGAAAATGAAAAATTTTTTATTCAAAATAGTGTTGATATATTAGATGAAAATGGAATATTAATTATTGGAACCCCAAACGAATCAGCTTCGAACCACGCAACTCATCGCAGCGATCATCAGCATATAAATTTAAAAAATCATAAAACTTTAAAAAATACTCTTAATAAGTATTTTCATAATATATTTATTTTTTCTATGAATGATGAGGTTATTCATACAGGATTTTATCCTATGGCTCATTATTTGTTCGCTATAGGAGTGGGTAAAAAGTAAATTATCATACTGCGATGAAACTTACTGACGCTTTAGCTAAAGTTTTGAAAAAGAATAATGTATCAGGAGTTTTTGGACTACAAGGAGGAGCTGTAGTTCATATATTTGACTCATGTGAAAAATTTAATCTGAATGTAACCTATATGCATCATGAACAATCAGCCTCTTATGCTGCGGTTTCATGCGCAAAATCTTCTGAAAACATATCTTGTGTAGTAGTTACTACAGGACCGGGGGCTACAAATGCTATAACAGGTTTACTTTCTGCCTGGCAAGATTCCGTTCCGGTTATATTTATTAGTGGCCAAGCCAGAAGTTCACACCTAAGTTATGGTAAAAAAGTCAGACAAGTCGGAACACAAGAAGTTAATATTTGCGATATTGTAAAACCCATTACAAAAAAATGTTTTGTTATTAGTAATAAAAGTGATTTTCAAAAAAATTTAGAGGATGCTATTTTAATTTCTAAAAGTGGAAGACCAGGCCCAGTGTGGATTGATATTCCTTTAGAATTTCAGTGGGCCAATATAAAATATAAGAAAAATTTAATTTTAAATAAAAAAACCGAACCCAAAAAAAAAATAGATTTTAATAAGTTTTATAATTTAATAAAAAAATCAAAAAAACCATTATTTGTAATAGGTTTTGGAAGTAGATTATCTAAAGGCGCTGGAAAAATAATTTATCATTTATCTAAAAGCAAGAACATTCCCTTAGTTACAACTTGGAATGCTTGCGATCTTTTTGAAACTTCATTCAATAATAATCTTGGAATTATTGGGATGAGTGGCCAAAGAGGTGCAAATAAAGCTATTTTTAATTCTGATTTATTAATATGTCTTGGTACACATTTGTCTATACCACATACCACAACCCTATATGAAAAATACGCTCCAAATGCAAAAAAAATTATCGTTAATATAGACGATGATCAGCTAAAGAATTTGAATGTTAGATTTGATTTAAAAATTAATTCTGATGTTAGTTTTTTTCTTAAAAGATTAAGTAGAAATAAAATTAAAAGTTATAATTGGCACAACGAAAAAAATTTTAAATCCTTAAATTGGTATTATCCAAAAAAAAGTTTAAAACCAAATTCAAATATTTTTATAAGAGAGTTGTGCAAAAAAATAAAAAATAAATTTTGCTTAGTAATAGATGGCGGTGGCACCGCATTATATGCTGGTTTTCAAAGTTCTATTGTAAAAAAAAACTGCAGAATAATTTGCTCGTCAGCTATTTCTGCAATGGGTACAGGCCTAGCTGAAACTATTGGAGTTTATAAGAGTTTAAAATTTAAAAATATAGTAACAATCATTGGTGATGGAAGTTTTTTAATGAACGTTCAAGATTTGCAAAGTATTAAACAAGATAAAATTCTTGCAAAAATAATTGTTGTTAATAACAATGGTTATCTAGCAATAAGAGATACTCAAAAAGAATTTTTAAATTCAAAATTTTATGGAACTCATCCAAAATGGGGACTGACAATTCCTTCAATTAAAAAAATAGCAAAAGCTTTTGATATTGATTATATTTCTGTTAAATCGTCAACTAGTGTTGATAGAATTACAAGTTTATTAGCAAAAAAAAACAAAACTATAATATGCGAGTTGTTTGTTGATGAAAATCAAACGTCGTTATTTAAACAAGGTTATAAAACAGCCTCTAATGGAATATTTATACCACAAGCTTTGGATGAAATGTTTCCATTTTTAGATCAGTCTATAGCCAATACAAATAATTGATTCATAAATTAGGTATTTTTTTATGATAAATTTTAATGCTGCAATTTTACATAAGCAAAATAGCAATTTAAATATTAGAAAAATAAGAACGCAAGAAAGTTTATTAAAAGGACAAGTTTTAGTTAAAATAAATTATTCAGGGATTTGTGGATCGCAAATTGGGGAGATAAAAGGCGTTAAAGGAAAAGATAATTATTTACCCCATTTGTTAGGTCATGAGGGTTCAGGAACAGTAATTAAAAAACATTCAAGTGTTAAAAAAGTGAAACTTGGAGACTTTGTAATTTTGCATTGGAAAAAATCACAAGGAATTCAGTCTGCAAACCCTGAGTATTTTTTTGGTAATAAAAATAAAAAGGTCAATGCTGGGCCCTTAACTACATTTAACGAATACGCAATTGTTTCAGAAAATAGAATAACTAAAAAACCTGAAAATATTAGTGTAAAAAATTCACTGTTATTAGGTTGCGCCTTATCAACCTCATACGGAGTTATATTTAAAGACGTAAAGTCTGTAAAAAATAAAAATATAGTTATTTATGGATGTGGAGGGGTTGGAGTAGGAATTATTCAGTTTGCGCAAATTCAGTCTGCAAAATCTATTATTGCGGTTGATAAATTTGAAAATAAAGCCAATCACGCAAAAAAATTTGGTGCTAATCAGGTTCTAATTGATGATGGAAAAAATATTAGAGAAAAAATAAGAAATATTCTAAAAGATAAAGAAATTGATGTTTTTATTGACACAACAGGCGATTCTTCAGTTATTGAATTAGGATACCAAATAATAGGCAAAAAAGGAAAACTAGTTTTAGTTGGAGTGCAGCATCATCAAAAAAAAATAAAAATTAATACTCTTGGAATTCAATTAGGAAAAAAAATCATAGGTTCGTATGGAGGCAATATTAGACCAGATAGCGATTTTAAAAAAATAATTCAATTGTTCACTAAAAAAAATATTTCATTTAATAAATTTATGACTAGGTCTTATAAATTAACTGAAATTAATAAAATTATAAAAATGTTTGTATCTGGAAGGATTTTAAAAAGACCAGTTATAAAGCTATAATGTTTTCTTATTTTAAAATTTTTATTCACAAAATTTTAGATTTAACACTTCTAATTCTTTTAGAGTTTTCTTTTGTAAATTTCTATTTCAAAAATAATTTATATAAAAAAAAATTATTTTATTATGTAACAGAAGTTAACACATATGGTGACGCAATTTTTTTTTATTATTATGTTAAATTATTTAAAAAAAAAAATAGCCTAATTATATCTCCAGAAGTCTTTCCTTCTAATCATTTGTTAAATTTTTTTTTCAAGAAAAATGAATTTATTTTTTACAACGAACCTTTTTATTTTTTTATAAATAAAATTCATCCGATTATCAAGAGAAAATCTGAAATATTAATTTTAAAAATTTTGAAATTTAATTTAAATGCATTTTCATATTATCGGTCTTATAAAAAAAAAGATAAAAATTTAAAATTAATACAAAACAATCTATTTTTAAAAAAATATTTATCAATAAGAAAATACGATCCAAAATTCGATACTTTGATTTTTAAAATTACAAACTTTTATAAAAAAAAATTTATAATTGAAAAATTACCAGGTTATTCTAGCTTTGAGGAAAAAAAAATTTTATATAACTTAGGATTAAAAAATAGCAAATATGTTTGTGTATACATAAAGCCATACCCTAAAAATAAAATCTATGGATACAAAGATAATTATGAGGCTAATCCTAGATGTATTAATTTTTATAACAGATACTATGACGCTATAAAATATTTACTTTCTAAAAAATTAAAAATTATCATCATGGGTAAAAATAATGAAAATTTAAAAAAAATATTTAAGAATTCTAATGTTATTTATTACAATGAAACAAAGTACCAAAGTGTTATAAATGATTTTTATTTGGTTAATAATTGTCTTTTTTATATTGGCTGCCAAGGAGGGGCCGTTTCTGTCCCAACGATTTTAAACAAACATATTCTATTTTTAAATAATGTTTCTTTTCACGATATTTTTATAAATAAGAACATATTTTTTTTTCCAAAACATTTTTTTAAAAACGGTAAAGAAATTTTATTACAAGAAAGAATTAATAGTTATGAATATTTCTTTAATAGTCCAAAAGATTTTAATTCTAACTATCAATTAAAAGAGTTATCAAAATTTGAAATATTATATTCAGTTAAATGCATGTATAATTTTTTAGTTAAAAAATCTAAAAAGTTTTTTATTTATAATATTAGTAATTTAAAAAAATATCACTTATCTCCATATTATTCTAATCCTAAACTTATAAATTTTAAAGACAGAAGTTAAAAATGTTTATTTTAAAGATCTAATAGTTTAAAAATGTCTACATATGGCTATAGTAAGAAAAAATTTAACAAATAGAAATGAAGTTTTAAAATATATTTCGGGAAAAAAAAAAATTATAGATATAGGAGGTGCTGCCTACCCTTTCGAAAAAGCAAATTACATTTTAGATATTCAAAATTTTCAGGATCATTTAGATAAAAAAAGTTTTATAGGGATTGGTTGGCCAAGTAATCGTAATTTTAAATTTACAAAAAAAAAAAATTGGATTGCACATGATATAAACTCAAAAATCCCATTTCCATTCCCTGATAAATATTTTGATTTTTCTATTTGCTCTCAAACTTTAGAAGATATAAGAGACCCAGTTTATGCGTTAAGTGAAATTTCAAGAATTTCTAAAAGTGGATATATTGAATTTCCAAATTCTTCTTTTGAAAAATCAAATCATGAAAGTAAGTATTACGTTGGAGCCGCTCATCACAGATGGCTTATAGATATTGATAAAAATGATAATTTAATTTTTTTTTTTAAGTATGGGTACGTACATAAAAATTTCTGTCAAAAAAATGAAAACTTTAAGGATTTTCAGTCTAGAAATACATCTTTAATATGGGTTAATCAAATAAGCGGTTATGAAAATATTAAAATGGAATGGGGGGGTAAAGGAATTTTAAAAGAATTGTATCCAAGTTTTTCTGATAAAAAAATTTCAAAATTGCATTTAAAATTTCATTCAAAAAATTATTTAATAAGAACAATCATTAATTTTTTTAAGAAAATTTTAATTTTAGATAAAAAATTTATAACTAACTTAGTTGGCATATTAAAAATAAAAAAATTATGAGTAAACCTTTTTATGAAAAATATTATCAAAATATAAACAATATTTTAAAGCATAGCGATTATAAAAACCTAAATAAGTTAGCATCGTTAGTTTTTAAACAAAAAAAATTAAATAAAAGAATTATAATTGCAGGCAATGGTGGGAGCGCCTCAATAGCAGCTCATATCTGCGTGGATTTTTGTAAAGAACTATCTTTAAAAGCAATTAATTTTAACGAGCCCAATTTAATCACATGTTTTGCTAATGATTATGGCTATGAAAACTGGCTTAAAAAAGCAATTGAAAAATATTATCAAAAAAATGATTTGATAATTTTAATTAGCAGCAGTGGTAGTTCTAGAAATATTCTTAATGCTGCAAAATACGCAAAAAAAAAAAAAATTAAGTTAGTTACTTTATCCGGATTTAGTAAAGATAATAAATTAAAAAAATTAGGTTTGGTGAATCTGTGGTGCAATTCAAGCTCATATAACTTTGTAGAAATGACACATTATATCTGGTTAGTTTCTGTAGTAGATCTATTAAAAGTTAATTATGGGAAGTAAAAAAAAAAAAGTTTTCTGTTTTGATTTAGACAATGTTATTTGTAGAACAAAAAAAAATTATTATCATAAATCTACGCCTCTGTACCGAACTATTAATATAATTAATAAACTTTATGATGAGGGACATGTTATTAAAATCTTTACAGCAAGATTTATGGGCAGATATGAGGACAAAGTTGAATACGCAATTTCAAAAGGTTACAGCTTTACTAAGAGTCAACTTAAAAAATGGAAAGTAAAATATCACTCCCTGATTTTTGGAAAGCCATCATTTGATTTGATAATAGATGACAAATCATTTGACTTTAAAAAAGATTGGCATTCGAGATTTATAAAAAAGTATTTTCGCTAAAAATAAGATGAAAAAAAAAGTATTAATATTAGGTTCTTCAGGCATGATTGGTTCTTACTTGTCAAATTATTTAAAAAAACAATATCAGGTTATATATTTTGATATAGTTAACTCGAAGAAACAGGATCTTAGAATTAAGAATAATAAAGAACTAATTAATAATGTCAAAAAATCTGATTTTATATACTTTTTAGCTTTTGATGTAGGTGGTTCTACTTATTTAAAGAAATACCAGAATACTTCTGATTTTATTAATAATAATTTAAAAATTATGCTCAACACATTTGATGTAATTAAGAAATTTAAAAAGAAATTTATTTTTGCGAGCAGTCAAATGTCTAATATGGACTTTTCTTCTTATGGTCATTTAAAAGCAATTGGTGAAAAGTATACTTCAATCTTAGGAGGTATTACTGTTAAATTCTGGAATGTTTATGGTTATGAATATAATGAAGAAAAAATGCATGTAGTGAATGATTTTATAAGAAAAGGTTTTGAATATGGTGAAATTAGAACGTTAACCGATGGAAACGAATCTAGAGATTTTTTGTTTGGAGAAGACTGCTCTAAAGCTCTTGAGATTGTCATGAAAAAGTTTCATTTATTAAAAAAACATCAAAGTATTGATATTGCTTATAATAAATTTTTTAAAATAAGATTAGTGGCTAAGATTATTCAAGGACTTTTTTTGCAAAATGGAAAAAAAATAAAAATTATCTATTCGAAAAATAAAGATATTATTCAAAAATATAAAAAAAATTACCCAAATAAAATCATAAGTAAATATTGGAACCCAAATATAAATCTAGAATCTGGAATTTCAAAAATATTTAATTCTTACATAAAAAATAGGATTGTTATTGATTAATATTAATAAAATTGAAAGTAATTTAGATAAAAATTTTAAAAGTTGGAATAATATTTTTCTTAAAAATTTTAATTTAAAAAATTCATTTGATCTTGAGCAATATAATTATTTAGCAAATGAACCTCATTATAAATATTTAAGTGAATGTGTTAAAAAATATAAACCTAAACTTATATTGGAGTTAGGAACAAGGCATGGTTTATCATCCATTGCATTTTGTAACAATATAACGAAAAATGACAAAATAATCTCTGTCGATTGGTTTAAGCAGAAAAATTTTGTAGATAAAGATATTTTAAAAAAATTTCCGAGTCTTTCATTTATTAATGGTAATTGCCTTGATCTTAGTATTTTTAAAGAGATCCCAATGAATATTGATTTATTGTTTCTTGATACTGAACATACTTTTAATCAAGTTAATAAAGAATTTGAAATTTATAAATATTTATTATCTGATAAGGCTTTAGTTATAGTCGATGATCTTAATTTAAATGATAAATATAAATTTTTTACTAATTTTAAAGGAATAAAAAAAAATATTAAAAGATTGCATGGTAATGGATTTGGATTATTTATTTATGAGAGAAAAAAAAAAGTAACTAAGAATGAACGATTATTAAGATCATTAATAAATTCTACAAAAGCGTTATCTTCACAAAATTTTTGTAGTTTAAAAAAGATTGAAAAAATTGAAAAGAATTATTATCTTTTACCTGGTAGAAAAATTGCAAGAATATTTTATAGGCTTTTGCCTAATTGGTTGAGGATTTTTATTAATAAAACTATTAACTAATTATTTTATGTCCATAGAAGTTAGTGCAATTACACCATGTTATAAAATGAAAGATTATATTGAAATCTTTCTTGAAAGACTGCCTAGGCAAACTTTTTTTAATAGAATGGAAGTCGTGCTTGATCACAATGAACCCGAAAAGGGGGAGGTAGAACTTGTAAGAAAATTTCAAAAAAAATATCCAGGTAGATTAAAGCATATAATTGTTAAGAAAGTTGATCCTATAGGACGTTCCATGAATCGATGCATTCATAATACTAAAGGAAAGTTTATAACTATTTGGAATGTAGATGATTTGAGGACAGATAATTCAATAGAACTTCAATACAATCAGATAAAAAGAAATGAGAAAATTGGATTTGTATATGGAAATTACACAATTGTTAAAGAATTTGGCTCTAGCCAAGGTAAATTTATTGATCATAAAAATTTTGATAAGAGTGAATTAACTAAGTCTATGATTTTAGGCCCATTTTTCATGTTTAAGAAAAGCTTATGTAAAAAAATAGGTTTTTTTGATGAACAGTTATTACAAGGAGCTGACTTCGATTTTGCAATTAGATTAGCTTTAGCTTCACAAGGGAGAAAGGTTTACAAAAATTTGGGATATTATTTAAATGCACAAAAAGGCTTAAGTACAAAACCTAATTCTTTACAGCCAATAGAAAAAGATCTTATCTGTATGCGTTATGGTATATTTGAAAAAATTGAAAGAAAAAATATTCCATATTTTATGAATTATGAAATTAAAAGTTTTTTAAATAATAAAAAATTTTTACCTATAAAAAAATTTTATAAAAACTATGATTTATTTATAAAAAAAAAAATTTACGAATATAAAAATAAATGGAAAATATTTTAATATCAAAAATTAAGAATTTTTTACTAAGTAGATTACCAAGTTTTAACAATAGATTGATAATTGAAAGAATGGAAATTGATTTTATATTCTCTAGATTGATTAAAAAAAAAACATTGAGAATTTTAGATATCGGAGCTCATCATGGTGAATTTTTAGATATATTTTCCAATCTACAATTTGGGGGAATATTTCAAAAATTTCAAATATTTTGTTTCGAGCCGTTTGATAAAAACTTTAATATTATTAAAAAGAAAATAAGCAACTTAAACAAGAATATTAAACCCAAAATTTATAACTTTGCGATTTCTAACAAAACTGAAAAAAAAATATTTTATGTTGGAAAAAACGATACACTAGTTACTTGTGAAAGCTATTGGTTAAATAAATTTAAAAAAGAATTCATCAAATATAAAAAATTAAAAATGCAGTGCATAACTTTTGCTGATTTTGTTAAGCAATATAATTTTGATAATTCTAAAGAAATTGATCTTTTAAAAATAGATGTTGAGGGTCATGATCTTGTTGTTCTGAATGATATTCTTGAAAATAATGTTAAAATTAATTCTGTTATGATTGAATTTGAACCTTGTAATTCGTTTAAAAATAAGAAAATTATAAAGTATTTGATCTTAAAAAAATTTACAAAAATATTTATTTTTGGAAGAAATGGAATTTATACTTCTTATATAGGTGAATATATAAATTATAGAAATTTTGCTAAAATTATAAATGACAATAAGATTTTAACTGGAAATTTAGTTGCATTTAAAAATTAATAGCAGAGATTATTCTTAATAACAATTATGAAAATAGGGGCACTTTATTCTGTTGCAGAAGATGAGCACATATTTTTGAAAGTTAGCTTGCAATCTATAAAAAATTTAGCTGATGAAATTATAGCAATATTTGATAATTCCAAATCTATATATAATAAAAATTCAATTGAGATCTTAAAAAAATATAAAGCAAAAATTTATTTTCTTGATCATTTGGCAAAAAAAAAAAAAATTCGTGTCCCTAGAGATATTCTTTTAGATATTGCTAGAAAAAGAAAAGTAACTCACTATATTTGGTTGGACTGTGATGAAGCGTTTACAAAAAATTTCTCAGATAATGGAAGAAATCTTATTAAAAAATTAAAACCAGGAGAAAAAATATTTATGCCCTGGCTATCAATGTGGAAAAATTATAAATATTATAGAGTCGATCAGAAAAGTGTATGGAGCAATTTGTATAAAGACTTCATTGTATGTGATGATCCAAGTTTATCTTTTAGCAAAAAAGTTTTTTATCATGAGGGCAGAACACAAGGATCAAATAATCCCAATAATTTAATTAAATTAGACCTAAAAAAAGAAGGAGGGGCCGTTATGCATTATCAATTTGTTCCCTGGAATCATTTTCAGATGAAACAGGCGTTTTATAGATGTCATGAATATAATTTCCTGAAATTTAAAGCCTCTGAAAAAATAAATAGAAGATATTACGAGACACTGTCTGAAAATAATCCTGAACTTAAAAAATTAAACAATAATTATTATTCTCATCTTTTGCTAAAAGATTTGAAAAATATTGAAACAAAAAGCGATGATTATTATTTTAAAAATATTAAAGATTTTTTTGAAAAGGATATTTCTTTATTTGAAGATCTAGATATTTGGCATATATCTAAACTAAAAAATTTTTTTTTTATTAAAAAAAATAGATATCCAAAAAAAAATTTATTAAAAAAAATATTGTATAATTTATTTTTGTTTAAACTAATGGTTAAAAATATTTTAAGATAATCTTCGTCTTAAATGTTAAATCCTGATTTTTTTGCATCAGTATAGAATTGTTTTACAGTTTCTATGGAATATTTATTCAAATTTTTACCTATTAAGTTTACTTTATTTAATAATTCATGGGGTATAGTTATTATTCTGCATCCACATTTAGTTGCTTGAAAGATATTAAAAAGTTCTCTTGTACTGGCCCAAAGTATTTCATGTTTTTTTTTATTTTTTATATATTTTTTAGATTTAGAAATAATTTTCATTGGGTCTATGCCTGTATCAGCAACTCTTCCTGCAAAAACAGAAATAATCGAATCCACATTTGGAGATAGAGCTTTACAAGTATTTTTCATTTGTTCTTCAGTCATAATAGCGGTGATATTTAATTTTATACCTAGATGAGATAATTTTTTTATAATATTTAAGCAACTTTCACCTTTAGTATTTGTAATGGGAATTTTAACAAATATATTAGCACCCCAATTTGCAATTTTAACTGCTTGTTTGACCATTTCATTCATGTCGTCAGAAAATACCTCAAAAGAAATAGGCTTAGACTTTATCTTTGATAAAATCTGTAATGCAAATTTCTTGTAATCTTTTATTCCAGATTGTTTCATTAGAGACGGGTTTGTTGTAAACCCTTTTATGTAATTTAATGAATTTAATCTTACCATCTCTTCAATATTGGCCCCATCGGCAAATATTTTGATTTTTAAATTCTTAAAAGTCATTAAAAAATTTATTTAATGTATTGCATAATATTTGCAACTTTATTAGTGGTAAAATCAGGTTTTGATCTAAGTTTTTCTTTATATTTATAATCTACGAATATAGTCTTGCAATGAGCATTATGACCAGCGTCTATATCTCTCCATCTATCACCAATAACGTAACAGTGTTTTAAGTTTAGGTTATACTTTTTTTTGGCTTTTAAAATCATGCCTGGATTTGGTTTTCTTTCTTTGCATTGTTCATTATTAGAGTAGCAAACATAAACACTATCCAATCCAAGATAAGATTTTAAATAATCATTAATGATTATTACATTCTTTTTAGTATTTTCCTTTTTTGCAACATCAGGTTGATTTGTGATCATAATAAGTTTAAATTTTTTTTTTAAACTTTTGCAAATTTTTTTAATTCCAGGAATTATTTTTATTTTACTGATTGTTTTAGTTGCTTTGGGGTAACCATTTTTTACAGGTGCTTTTATTATAATTCCATCACGATCAAAAAATATTGCCCTATTAATTATTTTTTTACCGATTCCCATTTAGTTTGATGAATTTTAATTTTAGGATGAGATACTATTAAATGCCAAATTACAGCCTGAAAAGATTCTGTATGGGGGGTTATATGTTTTGAATTTACAAGCGGAATTGTTAAGCATTCGTCAGCTTTTTTCTTTGTGTAACCACCGTTGTTACCAACTATGCCAATAATTTTAGCTTTTGTTTTTTTTGTATAGTCAATAGCTTCAACAATATTAGTGCTTATATTATTTTTTATGTCGCCACCTCCAACTGAAAATATAAAAAGTATATCTTTCTTATTAATTTTTGAAATTTTTAACCACTCAGAAAATATACTATTCCATCCATTATCATTAGTTCTTGCTGAAATTTCGCTTACATTGTCCATGGGCGCATAACATTCAATAGCTGCTATTTTTCGAAAATCATTCACTGCATGCGAAGTATTTGCTGCGCTACCTCCAACACCAATAAAAAATATTCTCCCAGATTTTTTTTGAGTATTTGAAATAATATTTACAATTTTTTCAATTTTATAAATATCTATTTTTTCTGCAATTTTTTTTAATTCTTCTAGATAGTCTTTTATAAATAAAGTTGATTTATTTTTCATAATTTCTTTAGTAAAAATTTTTTAGTTTCATTTAAGGATTTCACATCATTTATATGGTAGAATCTTTTTGTTGCAATATATCCTTTTATTTTTTTTGTTAATGAGTATTTATAAAGCAATTCTGACAATTCAAATTTTTTATTAGGATAATTTTTAAAAAATTTAGAATCGAATACACTTAAGCCGTAGTCAATATATTTTAACTTCTTATTATTTGTTTTTCTATAGAAAACGAGATTATTTTTTTTAATTGAACAGTTGCTGTAATCAAACTTATTTTTATTCTTATAGACTGTTAAAAGAATATAATTTTTGTTTAACCTATAAGCTTTGTATACTTTTTTGAAATTTATATTTAAAAAGGTATCCCCATACATTACGAAAAAATGTTTTCCTAAAAAAGGCAGAGCTTTTTTTATCGCACCTCCATTTCCAATTTTTCTACTTCCGTCTGATGAAAAAATAATTTTAATTTTATTATTTTTATAATTTTTTAAAAATTTTTTAATTAAATTTTCCTTATAGTAAGCGCATAATATAATTTTTTTAATGCCTTGTTGAATTAAAGAATCTATTATTATCTCTAAAAATGTTTTGTTATAAATATTTATAAGGCACTTTGGGATCTTATTTGTGTATGGATGAAGTCTTTTTCCATAGCCACCAACTAAAAGTGCTAGAGGGGGAAGTTTCATTTATATATCAACTATTTTTGTTCCTTCTTTGTCAAACTTAAATTTCATTTCTTCCACGCCTAAAGATTGCATCTTATTTGATAGTTTGTTCTTATCCTTTGCATAAAATAGTAAGAATCCACCTCCACCAGCCCCAACAACTTTTCCTCCAATAGCTCCGTTTTCTAATCCAATATTATATAATTGATCAATGTTTGAGTTTGTCATTTTTTTTGATCTTTTTTTTTTGTAATGCCAGTGTTCATTTAAAATATTTCCAAAACTTTTGGTGTCGCCTTCCTCTAAAATATTTTTAATTTGGTATCCTAGTTTTTTAATATAATTTAAATTGTCAATTATAACCTTCGTTTCAGAATTTTTTTTTTGTTCAAACAAAATTGTGCTAGCACTTCTTTCAAAGCCTGTAAAAAAAAGTAATAAATTATTTTCAAGATCCGAGATAGTTTTTTCAGAGATTAATAAAGGTTCGATTATAATTTCGTTATTTTTTTTGAATGTAAAACATTTAATCCCTCCAAAAGTTGAAATATATTGATCTTGTTTTCCAACAGGCTCATTAAGACAGTCAATTTCAATATGACACGCGAGTTCAGCAATATCTTTTTTTGATATTATTTTTTTATTGTAGTGGCTTAAAGCTTGGATTAATGCCGACGTAAAACTCCCCGATGAACCAAGACCAGTTCCTGAAGGAACATCTGCAAGAGTTGTGATTTCTATTTGATCAGATAGAAATTCTTGTCTTTTTAGAATCTCTTTTATTATTGGATGTTTAATTTCTTGAATATTATTAGTTTTTTCAATATTCGAATATTTTAAATATATGCCTTTTGCAAAAGGTTTTGTAATTGTTACATAAACATATTTATTAATTGCTGCAGCAATAACAAATCCATCGTGAAAGTTGTAATAAGAAGGGAGATCCGTACCTCCTCCCCCAATACTAATTCTTAAAGGACTTCTGCTTAAAATCATAAGTAATTATTTTTATAAATATCATCGACTATTTTTAATATTTTTAAAGAGTCTTTAAGATTATTTCTAGGCTGCTGATTTAATCTAATTTCTTTAATAAATTCTGTAAGTTCGTTTTCCCATGAGTTGTCTTTTTTAGGAAATTTATAATTAACTATTTTTGGAGGTCCCATTTTTTTTTTCATTTTATAAAGAGTTAACTTTTCTTTGCCATAACTTCCACCTAATCCATTAATTTCAATTTTTCCTGTTCTTCCATAAATCTCTAATGAAAATAAATTTTTCCATTCAGTACAAGAGGCATGCAAAAAAGCTATACAATTGTTTTTTGTTTTAATATTAATAAAAACATTATCCTCCATTGAACGTTTCCAAAAAAAACTCTTATTAATACCAATAACTTTTTTAATATCTCCAAAGAAAAATATTGTTAGATCAATTAAATGTGTGCCTTGATCAATTAATTCACCGCCACCAGAAATTGATTTATTAAATCTCCATTCATTTTGATAATTAATTCTTCCTCCATGTCCATATCTTGCCCTCAGATACATCAATTTACCAATTTTTTTAGTTTCAATTAATTTTTTAGCTAAGATTATTGATGGATGGTATCTGTGATTGTAACCAACTTTTATTTTAATTTTATTTTTTATATTTTTTAGCGTTTGTTTTGTTTTGTAAAAATTAATACCTCCTGGTTTTTCAACAAAAATATTTTTTTTTCTCTTAGCGCTGTACAAAATAATTTGATCAAAAAATTTATGAGGGGTACAAATAACGATTGTTTCAATTTTTTTATTATTACATAAATCTTTCCAGCTAGAATAGCACTGACATTTTACAATTTTTGCTAGTTTTTTCGATTTAGAATGATCAATGTCGGAGCATGCAATAATTTTGCCAATTTTTTTAATTGCAAAAGCTCTCTTAAAACCTATTTTTCCGCATCCTATTATTCCAAAATTCATAATTTTATTAAATATATCTTCTCAAAGTGTAAGAGTTATTATCTTTTTTAATATTTTTTATTATATTTTCATGATTATCCCAAACCGCACTTAAAATTTTTCCATTAATTGATATACCCCTCTCTGATGATAAAAAATTTATAATATCAAATACTTTTTTCATATTTGTATTGTTTTTTTTCAAAATTTTTTTTGCTAAAAGATATTCTTTATTTCCTTTTTTTTTTTTTCCTGCTTTTATTATCTCAGAAGTCATACCTGTTCTCATCACACCAGGGGATATAGAATTTATTCTAATGCCCATATTCTTTAGTTCTAGAGCTAATATCTCAGAAAACCTAATAAGTGCTGTTTTTGAGGTGGCATATGCCGAAAAATTCTCTCTACCATTAGTTCCTCCTCCGCCTGAAATATTTATAACCAAGCCATTTCTTTTTTTAAGAAAATTTATTAATTCGTATATTATTTTTATAGGACCAAAAAAATTTATATAAAAATTTTTTTCCCAAACATAAAAATTATTGTTTATAAATTTCCCGATTGGTTTTTGAGTTGCCGCATTGTTGATCAAAATATCTATCTGCAAGAAATGCTTTTTAATTTTATTTTTTAACGAGTTTATAAACTTTAAATTCGAAATGTTTCCTACTATCTTTAATATTTTTTGATCTTGGTTAGTTTTAATTTTTTTAATTTTTTTTATTTTATTTTTATCTTTTAATATCAAAATAAGGTTATATTTCTCTTTGTAAAATCTATTTGTAAGGTAATGTCCAAGACCACTTGTTACGCCAGTTATTAGGATGGTTTTTTTATTTATGTTTTTAAAAGCCATTGATTTTTTTTAATATAATTAACGGTTTCTTCTATAGATTCCTTAATATTTTTTTTCGGTTTCCAGCCAAATTTTTTAACTTTTTTAATACTTAAAAAAATAAAAGGATTATCACCTATCCATCCTCTTTTATTTTTTTGATAAAAAACCTTAGGTTTGACTCCAAGTTTGTTGCAAATAATCTTAACAGATTGTTTTACTGAAATATATTCTTCTGTTCCTAGATTTAAAATGTTTATTTTTTTTTTTGATTTTTTAAAAGTTAACAATATTGCTTCAATACAGTCATTCACATTTAAGTATGATTTTTTTTGATTGCCGTTTCCAAGAACGTGCAAAATTTTATTATTATTTTTTAATTTTTTAAAGAAATCAATTACATGACCATGACTATATCTTTCGCCAAGCAATGAGACAAATCTATATATATAGCACTTGAAATTAAATGCTTCACAGTATGCTTGAATTAACGCTTCACAGGCTAATTTTGATGCCCCATAAAACGATGTTTGAATTGGAAAAAATCCATCTTCTTTTGTTGGTATAATTTTTGCCTCGCCGTATATTGATCCGGTAGATGAAAAAATAATATTTTTTATATTTTTAATTCTCATAAATTCAAGAACATTAGATGTTACAACTGTATTTTGTTCTAAATCTTTAGTTGGATTATTTATTCCAAATCTAACATCTGCATTTGCAGCTAAATGAAATATTGCTTCTGCTTTAAAATTAATTTTATTTAATAATTTAGTATTTGTTAAATCTTGTTTATAAAAAAAAAATTTATCATTTGACAAACATTCTTTTAGAAATTTTTCCTTGCCAGTTGTTAAATTGTCAATCCCCACCACTGAATGCCCATCATTTAATAGTCTTTGAGTTAAATTTGAGCCTATAAAACCAGCGCATCCAGTAACAATATAATTCATACTTTTATTTATATTTTTGTGTTAAATTGTAGAAATGTTTTTTTTTGTTCAATTTTAATTTATTATAGTAATTAAGATCATTTGTATCAAACCAACACTAATACAACATTAAATTATTGTCATTTATTTTTACTATCAAAAAACTAATAATAGAGAAAAAATCAATATTAAATAACTTAGATTAATTTTTATGAAGTATTTTAAATTTTTATTTACAATAAATAAAATAATATATTTATTTATATTGCTTTTTTTTGTAATTATTAGCACCTTACTTGAATATTTATTTGTTATTAGTGTTCCTTATTTATTTAATAAAGTTTTTAGTAATCAAGTTATTTTAAATAATTTTTTTATTAAATTCGAAGATAAACAGGAATTGCTAAAATATATTTTAATAATAATTTTAGTTATTTTTATATTGAAAAGTATTTTTTATTTTCTAAATCAATATCTTTATTTTAAATATGCCTTTGATGCGCAAAATAAATTATCCCGAGCTCTTTTATCTAAATATTTAAATCAAAATTATTCAATATTTATTAATTCTCAAAGTTCTGAAATGTTGAGAAATGTCAAAGATAATCCAGAAATAATTAAGGGACTTATGCAAAATTTTTTTACTTTTTTCTCAGAAATACTTGTTTTTTTTGGTTTATGTTTAATTATTATTTATAATTCCACTTTAATAAGTCTAATTTCAATAATTTTTATTGTTTTGTTTTCTTGCTTCTATGTTTTTTTTTCAAAGAGATTATCAAAAGATTGGTCTTTAAAAAGACAGAAGTTTGAGAGTGAAAAAATTCAATATCTTCAGGAAAGTTTTTCAGGTTTTAAAGAATTAAAAATATTTAATAAGCAAGATCTTTTTATTAAAAATTATAATGAGAAAAACGTCAAATCTAATTTAATGAATTTTCGTTTTAATTTACTATATTCATTCCCTAAAATTTATCTTGAAATAATAGGCGCATTTGGAGTTGTGCTTCTAATTATTTTAAATATAGATGGAAGTGATAAAAATTCTTTTTTAAACGCCTTGCCTTTACTTGGATTATATTTTGTAGCTTTCATAAGAATTTTACCATCCGTAAATAGACTTTTGAATTGCATAGAAACACATCGTTATGGATTTCCTGCATTAAAAATTATATATGATACTTTAAAAAGAGACGAAACTACTACTAGTTCTAGATTAAATAAAAAAATCACTTATGCAAAACAATTAGTGTTTAGGAATGTGGATTTTATATTTTCTAAAAAAAAAATTATTTTTAAAAATATTAATTTTAGAATCAAATTTAGAGATAAAATTGGTATTGTAGGTGAGAGCGGAATAGGCAAAACTACGTTAGTTAATTTGATATCGGGACTTTTGACTCCGACTCAAGGACTTATTTTGTCCGACAATCAAAACATACATAAAAATATTAAAAGTTGGCAATCGAATATTGGTTATATCTATCAATCGACTTTTTTAATGAATGATACTGTCGAAAATAATATTTCTTTTAATTCTAAAAAAGATGATGATCATTATAAAAAAATTAAGAATGTTATTAAGTTAATTAACTTAAATACTTTTATTAATAAATTACCTAAAGGATTAGAAACGATAGTTGGAGATAAAGGAGCAAAATTATCTGGTGGTCAAATTCAGAGAATAGGTATTGCCAGAGCTTTATATTTTAATAGAACAATTTTAATTTGTGATGAGATTACAAACTCTTTGGATAGTATTTCAGAGAAATATATTATTAATTGTTTAAGTAATTTAGATAAAACAATAATTATGATTTCACACAAAAGATCAAATTTAGATTTTTGCTCTAAAATTTACGAGATTAAAAATAATCAATTGTTTTTAATTAAAAAATAGTTTTTATAATTATTATGTTAATTGATATCTTTGATATTTTTTCTGAATTAAATATCAATCCTAAGGGCGTGATACATTTAGGAGCTCACAAAGGAGAAGAATTAAATCTATATAAGAAATTAAAAGTAAAAAATATTCTTTTATATGAGGCCAATAAGAAATTAATAAACTATTTAAAATTTAAGGTTTTTTTTTTTAATTTTCTATTTAAAATGAATATTCAAGTTATTAATAAAGCTATTCATAACGAGGATAGATTTTGTAGCTTGAATATTACTTCAAATACGCAAAGCAGCTCTATATTAAATCTGGGACTGCATAAAAAATTGTATCCAAATATTATAAAAAAAGATGAAAATTTAGTTGATGGCGCCACATTAAATTCAGAATTTAAAAATTTTTATAACATTAATAATTTTAATATCTTGAATATGGATATACAAGGTTCAGAGTTGCTAGCTTTGCTAGGAGCTAGTGAGATTATTAGCAATTTAGATGCTATTTATACAGAGATTAACTATGATTATATTTATGAAAATTGTGCTTTAATAAATGAAATTGATGATTATTTATCAAAACATGATTTTATAAGATTTAAGACCAAGGCCATAAAAGACGATGATGGCAGACCTATGTGGGGAGATGCTCTTTATGTTAAAAAAAAATTTGTAAAATAATTGTATGAAAAAAAAAGTTGCTTTAATTTTTGGTATTACAGGACAGGATGGTTCTTTACTTGCAAGATTTTTGATTAAAAAAGGTTATGTTGTTCATGGAATTAAAAGAAGATCTTCTAGTTTTAATACAGGTAGGGTTGATGATATTTATGATGAATTTTCATCTAAAAAATTATTTTTTTTACACTATGGTGACTTAACCGATTCATTAAATGTTTTTAATCATGTTAAAAATATTAGACCAGATGAGATTTATAACTTAGGAGCTCAGTCACATGTAAAAGTAAGTTTTGAAACGCCAGAATATACTCAAAATGCAGATGCGGCTGGCGTTGTGAGAATATTAGAGGCGATTAGAATTAACAAATTAGAAAAAAATACTAAATTTTATCAAGCCTCAACCTCTGAAATGTTCGGAGACACGCCCGCTCCACAAAATGAAAAGAGCCTATTTCAACCTGTAAGTCCTTATGGAACTGCCAAATTATTTGGATATTGGATCACAAAAAATTATCGAAATGCTTATAAAATTTTTGCATCAAACGGTATTTTGTTTAATCACGAAGGTATTTATAGAGGAGAAACTTTTGTAACAAGAAAAATAACCATGGCCGTTGCAAGAATTGCATCTGGTTATCAAGAATTTCTAAAGCTTGGCAATTTAGACGCTAAAAGAGACTGGGGGGATGCTAGAGATTATGTAGAGGGTATGTGGAAAATATTACAGCATAATAAACCTGATGATTTTGTTTTAGCAACAGGAAAAAGTTATTCAGTAAGAACCTTTGTGGAAGAAGCCTTTAAATGTATTCATATAAATATTAGATGGAAAGGAAAAGGAACCAATGAAGTTGGTTTTAATAAAAATAACGGTAAGATTTTAGTAAGAATCGATAAAAATTATTTCAGACCTAGCGAAGTAAATCATTTAAGGGGCAATTGTGCAAAAGCTAGAAAAATACTAAAATGGAAAGCAAAAATTTCATTTAAACAAATGATAAAAGAAATGATTGCTTATGATATTGGTTTGTTAAAAAAAGATATAAAACTATAGAGCAGCTCGCTTAATTATTTCTATGATAAAAAATAAAAAAATTTTAATTGCAGGTGGAGGAGGTTTCATTGGTGGGCATTTAGTTAAAACTTTAAAGGACAAAAATGAAGTAATTGTAGCTGATATAAAACCAATTAAAACCTGGTTCCAAAAATTTAAGAACCCTAAGAATTTTTGTTTGGATCTTAAAGATTATGAAAATTGTTTAAAGGTTACAAAGAGTGTTGATTTTGTATTTAATATGGCTTGTAATATGGGCGGCATGGGATTTATTGAAAATAATAAGGCCGAATGCATGGTTTCAGTTTTGATTAATACAAACTTATTAAGAGCGTCTGTTAAAAATAAAGTAAGTAGATATTTTTTTTCTTCATCTGCCTGCGCTTATAATACCTCTAAACAACGTAATAATTTTATTAAAGGACTAAAAGAAAGCGACGCATATCCCGCAAATCCTGAAGATGGGTATGGATGGGAAAAATTATTTAGTGAAAGAATGTGTAGACATTTTACAGAGGATTTTGGATTAGAAACGAGAGTTGGTAGATATCATAATATTTATGGTCCAGATGGGACTTTTGATGGGGGTAGAGAAAAGGCGCCGGCAGCTATTTGTAGAAAAATTGCTTTGGTTAAATTAGGAAGATCCAAAATAGTTGATATTTGGGGTGACGGAAAACAATCTAGAACATTTTTATATATTGAAGATTGTATAAAGGGCACTTTGAAATTATTTATGTCAAATTATAGACATCCAGTAAATATTGGTAGCGACGAACAAGTTTCTATTAATGATATGTTTGAAATTATAAAAGAACATGCTGGTTTAAAGAAAATAAATAAAAAATATTTATTACACATGCCAAAAGGGGTAAGAGGCAGATCAAGTGATAATACATTAGCTAAAAAAGTTTTAAAATGGCAGTACGAAATAACTTTAAAAAAAGGCTTAGGATTAACTTATGATTGGATTTATAACCAACTAAAATATAAAAAATAATAGTTAGTTATTTTGACAGTTTTTTGAAAAAGATCTAAAATAATAAATAAGCATTAGACTTAAAAATAAAGATAAAACGCATAATAGTTTGATATCAAATAATATTTGAGAAGTTACAATACAAAAGATAGCTAAATTATAAAGTATGTTTGCCTTAAATACTGTTTTATGTGTTTGTTTGTTTTTAATTGGAATTAAAAAATAGTAATCAAATAATCTTGCCCAAGGAGCCTGTTTTTTTAAAGTCTTCTTAATTATTGTAAGGGTGCAATCTACATAGCTGTAGGAAAGCAAAGAGATAACTATGTCTGCTCTTTTTATAATAATTAATTGGATGGAAATATATCCAATTAAAAATCCTATAAAAATACTTCCGGCATCCCCCATAAATAAACTTGCGGGAGGTCTGTTAAATAGTAAGTAGCTTATAAGGACAGGTATACAAATTAGACAAATTAAATAAACAAAATTTTCTTGATTATTTAAATAATAGAATAAAAAAATACATAGAAAAAAATTTAAAGCATTTATAGTTAAGAAGCCATCAACTCCATCAGTAAAATTTATAATGTTTATCGTGTAAACCCAGAAATAAATTATTAGAAAAATTGTTAATTTTATTGGGATACCAACTGTTTCAATATTAAATAATGAGGTAGAAAAAAAAAAAATTGTTATTTGGAAAAATAACCTAATTACAGGATGAATTTTTTTTAAGTCGTCGTAAAAAGATATGAATGTTAAAAAAGCTAAGCTTGATAAAAAAATGTAATAATTTTTAGGAAGATCTATTTTAATTATTTGGGAAGTAATTAAGTATTCGCAAAAAAATATAAATATTATAAAAAAAACAATTCCAGCTCCAGTAGGAACTATTGATTTATGAACATTTAAACTATCTGGAATGTCTATAAAATTTAATTTACCACTTATAGTTTTGTATACTCGTAAAAGAAATAAAGTGAATAAAAAGATTATAAATATTAAAAAAATAGCATAAGTAATCATTCAGCTTAGTGTTAAGATTAATAATATATTTTGTAAAGGTTTTATACTTGATAAGTTAATGTATATATTTCTTATATTCTTTTTATTATTAAGTATTTATTATTTTTTTTTCCCGCTATTTTTCTTATTTAGTAATTTTTTATCAAATGCAAATATTTTTGCTTCAGAAATTTATTATATAAGCGAATTGGAAATAAAAAATTATTATATTCAATATAATTTTTTTTCTTTAATTTTTTTATTTTTAATATTTTATATTTTATATAAGATTTTTTTTCTCTCAAATAATATAAAAAAAATCAAAATAAATTATAACGCTTATAATTTAGTAATCATAATTTGTATTTTGTTTTTACTAAAAGATATTTTTTATTTAATTAAATATTATTTGAATAATGAGCAAATAAATAGAACATTATTGTACTATGAGTTACTAAATAATCGTAGAACTCATTTAAATTTATTAATTATTATTTCTGTTATAAATTTTAAAGATAATAAAATTTTATCTTATTTAAGTTATTTTTTAATAGTTTTGTATTCATTACTTTCATTTTCAAGAATAGAAATGTTTTTATTATTATTTTGTCATGTAATAACAAATATTTTTTATGATAAAAAAAATTTTTTAAAGACTTTTTTAATTCTTATTTCCTTAATATCATTTATTTTTTTTTATAGGTTTGTAATTTCAGGACAAAGTTTTTTTTATCTATTCGTAGAACCTTTGCATTTAATGATTAGTTCAATGATTTTTTTTAAAAATTTATTACTATTAAATTTTCACAATTTTTTACTTCAAAACATTAATTTTTTTCTTAAAGATTTTTTTTATTTACCAGTAAATTTAAATAATTATTTTGTTTATCCAAAAATTCCAACTTATTCTATACGAGGTATCGATTCTTTATTTTGTTTCTTTTTTGTTTTTTTGATTTATTTTTTTATTTTAAAATTGTTAATACATGTCTTTTATATTAATAAATATTTTTTAAATTGTATTTTTGCATATTTATTAATTTCTTTATTCAGAGGTAATTTTGTGCATAATTTAAATTTTATAATAAAAATCTATTTATTAATTATATTGCTTTCATGGATTATAAGCAAAATACAACAGTCAAGATCAAGGGCGGTTTAGGCAACCAGCTATTTCAATATGCTTTTGCCATCTTTTTAAAAGAAAATATAAAAATAGATGTAAATTTAGATATATCTTGGTTTGATAATCAGAATTTTAGAAAATTTCAGCTTAATGATTTTTTAAAAGAACCTTTCTTAGATGCAATTAGATTTAACCCTAGTTTTTGTAACAAAATACTATCTTATAGATCAGAAGAATTTTTTAGTTTTTTACTAAAAAAAAAAATTTACCCTCCTATTAATTACTATGATGGTTACTGGCAGGATATTTTTTTTGCACAATGTTTAAATTTAGATAAATATTTTAACAAAAAAATTCTTTTAAATAAATTCTCTGAAGACTATTATGTAATTCATCTAAGAAGAGGAGATTTTTTAAATAGTGGACCGCACCATGTTTTGCCTGATGAACACTATTTGAAATATATAAATTTATTTAAAGATAAAACTATTTATATTTTATCTAGCAATAAAGATGATGCTTTAAGTTTTATAAAAAAAATTAACTTAAATGCTAAATTTATAGATTGTGAAGACAAAGAAGCATTTAGTATAATTTATAATGCATCTGGAGGCATAGCCTCAAACTCCACCTTTTGTTGGTGGGCAATATTTTTATCTGAATGCAGAAATTGGCTTTTGCCTTATCGCTGGTTAAAAAAAAGAAATATTATTGATCACAATCTAAATATAAAAAATACTATTTTAATATGAAATATAGCATCTTGACGAGCTGCAATAATTATAATTTTAACTGGCTTAAAAATTACGTAAAAAGTATTAATTCTCAAATCATTTTAGCTGATGAATTAATTTTTATTGATGATGGTTCTAAAAATTCGAATTTAATAGAGCAGTTCCTAAGAAAAAATTTAAATCCTTTAATAAATATTATTTTTATTAAAAACTTTTTAAATTTGGGGGTAACAAAATCATTAAATAAAGGTTTAAAGAAAATTAATAACAAAATTATTTTTCGTCTTGATATAGATGATACTTGGAATAAAAATCATTCAAATTACAATTTAAATTTTTATAAAAGAGATAAAAATTTTTTAATTTATAGTAATAATTCGAAGAATCACTTTTCTGGCTTAGCAGATTTAAATTTATTATTGGACAATCCAACTGTTCATAGTTCATGGATTATTAACAAAAATTTGTGCATAAATTTCAAATACTATTCCGAATTACCAGAAGATTTTTCGACCTTATCATATTATTATAGAAAAAATTTCAAGTTTAAATTGGTAAAAAAAAAAACAGTTAATTATTATTTTTCAAATTTTAGTCAATCAAAAAAAATAATCGCAAATAGAGATTTAAAATTAATTAAAAAAAAAAATTTATTATTTAATTTAAAAAAATTTTCATATTTTAATCTTATAAAAAATCTAGGATTTTTTGGCATGTTAAAACTTATTGTTAGATGAAAAAATTATTATTGGTTTCAAAAGAGTGGAGCCCAAAAAATAAGACAGGACTTGGATTTTGTTCATCTTTGCATGAGATAATTTTTAAAGATGTCGGATTTGAAGTTGCTACAGTTAGCTTGAATAATACAGATAAGAATTTTAATTTACAATTAAAAGGCTTTATTCATTTTTTACTTAACCCTATTTTTTTTTTAAAAAAATCAGAATCTGTAATTAAAAATTTTAAACCAGATTTTATAGCAGTTGAATCGTTGCAAACTGTTATTTCAGAAATTTTTATATATCTTGCAAAAAAAAATAACATTAAAACAATCATTATAAGTCATGGCATATCAATATTGCCTTATAACAATAAGATTAAATATATTTTAAGATCAATTATTTGGACGTTTTATTTACCATTCTTATTTTTTTTTATTAGAGCTTGTGACATTTTTTTATCATTAGATCCAGATAGTAATAATTCTAGACATTTAGATATTCAATTATTTAAAAAAAATAGAAATAAATTAATTATAAAATACAATAACAGCTCTAGATTTGAGAAAGTAAAAAAAGATTTTGTTGCAAGTGAATCAAAAAGAAAAACAATTTTATGCGTTGGTTATATTAATCATATAAAAAACCAAGAAGATCTTATAAAATTAGCAGAAAAAATTTATGATTTAGATATCGATATTAAAATATTATTTAATAATTTTAATAGAGCTTATTTTAATAAATTAAAAAAAATTATTTATTCTAAAAATATTAAAAATATTTATTTTATTAATGAAAATGATACAGACATTTTTAAAGAAATTATTAACTCATGGCTATTAGTCAATGTTTCAATAACAGAGGTATCGCCTCTCAGCTTAATTGAAGGTAATTCTTTGTCCAAAATTTTTTTTTCATATAATGTTGGTAATTTAGATAAATTTAAGGGAGGAATTGTTCATTATAGTCTTAAGCAGCTTATTTTTAATATTAGAAGCTTATATACAAATAAATTTTTTTTACAAAAATTAGAAGATGCGGCCTTTAATGATTATAAAAATAATTATTCTGAGAATAATATTAGAGATAGCTTTGAAAAAATTCTAAATATTAAGTTATGAAATTCACCGTTTTAATGCCAGTTCATAATGGTATTGATTTAAGTTTGTTAAAAAAAGCTATTAATTCAGTATTAAACAATAATCTTACTCCAAATGAATTTATTATTATTGTAGATGGATTAATTTCAGAAGAAAAAGAATTTTTTTTGTTAGAAAAGAAAAAGAAAAATTCCTTTGTTAGAGTAATTTTTAAGAAAAAAATTGGAATATCCAAAATATTAAATTATGGCCTTAAGATTTCAAAATATAATATTATTGCTAGAGCGGATGCAGATGATGTTAATAATAAATATAGATTTTTAAAACAAATAAATTTTTTTAAAATACATAATCCAGATATCCTAGGTTCTAATATTGAAGAAACTATTAATGGAAAAATTTTTATTAAACGAGTGCCATTAGAAGCTAATTTACTAGATTTTTTTTTAATGAATCCAATTAATCATATGACTGTAATGTTTAAAAAAAATAAAATAATTAGATTGGGTGGCTATCCTGAAATTAAATATAAAGAAGATTATGCTCTTTGGTTTTTGGCAAAAATTAATAATTATAAAATATTAAATTTAAATACGTCATTAGTAAAATCAAGAATGGATGCTATGACCTTAGAAAGAAGAAAAAATATTAAAGCAATACTATCTGAGTTTAAAATGCACTTTTTTATAATAAGTAAAAATTTTTATTTACTTTTACCATGTTTTTTTTCTCTTATAATAAGAGTAGTTTTTTTAATATTGCCAAATTTTTTGCATATTTTCCTTATCAAAAAAATAAATAGATTTGAAATTATTAAAAGCAAATGAGTCAATTAATTAAACGAATGAGATTTTTAACTTTTAATCAATATTTTTTTTTATTAATTATTTTAGGTTACTTACCAATATTTCTTTTTGGATATTTTATACAGGATGATTTTGGAGTTGTAAGTTTGCATAATAAAGAACCAATTGATGCATTAAAATTTATATGTGTTGTCAATAATAATAGACCATTATCATGCGTATATCATACTTTTTTAACGCGACTTCCTTCCATATTTCAATTTTATTTTTTTTTTACTTTGTTACTTTATATTTTTTTTATTTTTAATGTTGTTAAAATATTTGACTTTATAATAGATGATATTTTTTTAAAAAAACTTTTTATTACTTTTTTAATATTTCCTTTTTTTTCTTATACCGTTCTGTATTCACCAGCAATGCAGAGTATGGGAGTTTTTGCATTAGTCTTGTGGTCAATTTCACTTTTATTACTCAAGCAATTCATTACTAATAATTCTAAAACTTATCTATTTATCAGCTATTTTTTTATATTGTTAATGTTGCTAACCTATGAAAGTCCAGCTCCATTGCTAGGGCTATCAATTTTTTTTCCTCTTTTTTTTAAAAAAAAAATAAAACTATTTTATATCAATTTTTTCATAATTATATTTCTGTGCATTTTAATGCTATTTATGCAAAAAGTTTTTTTTCCAAAAATATTTAATGTTGATCTATCTAGGGTGAAAATTGATGTTAATGAATATAAAAAAATTTCATATTTAATTTTCATAAATTTAGTTTTGACGATTAATATAATTTTCTTTTCAGTAGAAATTGCTTTTAAAGTACTCTTAAGTCTTTTTAAAAATATTAATTATCTAACTTTATTTCAAATCTCTTTAATTATTTTCTTATTTTATAAGAATTTTTATTTTAGAAATTTTTACAAAAAAAATAAGAATAATAAATATTTACTATTAATTATTTTTTTAGTTTTTATTTCAGTTATTTTTTTGAATGCTGCAATGCATGCATTAGCAAATACTGGATTGGAGTTTACTCAGTATAATAATCGAGCTTTAGTTTCACTATCGTTTATTTTTTCTTTGACTATTGTGCTTGTTTACAAATTATATAATTTTAACAATAAAAAATTATTTAATTTTATTCTGACATGTTTGTTCTCAGTTCCTATAGTTAATTTTATTTATTTTCAAAATAATATAATTAAAGAGAGATTTGACGCTAAGTATATTTATAATGAGTTCTTACACTCAAAAAAATCTGAATTTAAAACTAATAATATCAACTTTATAATAAATGAAAGTAAAGATGATATTGATTATATTTTATCTTATAATTCTTTTGATTATTTTAATTATTTACAGAAAGATCTTTTGATAATCTTTCTAACAGAAAGTAAATTTTGTAATATTAATTATTATGATGAATATATAAATATTCCATATCTTCGTAATTCTGATAATAATATTAGTATCTATAATTTTGAAAAATTTCCTTATAAGCATACAGGTGAAATTCAAATGAAAAATGTTGATTCTAAAAAATTTAGAGGAGAAATAAGTAAAACTATAAAATGTAATTATAAAATAGTTTCTAATGTTATGAGTAAAGAATTAAATAAAAAAGTTTACGTAGACTCTAAATACGATGGATATTTTTTAAAAATTGCAAAATATTTTTATTTTAAATTTTTATGAAAGAAAAATTACTAATATTAGGTAGCTCAGGGATGGTAGGGTCATCCGTTGCGCGTCTGGCAAAGAATGATTTTAGCATTTTATCCCCAAACAGAAGAGAACTTGATCTTTTTGATAAATTAAAAGTTAATAGCTACTTTCAGAAAAAAAAACCATCACATGTTATTAATTGCGCTGCTAAAGCTGGAGGCATATATGCCAATTCTACGTTTCCAGCAGATTTTATTTATGAAAATCTTTTAATGCAAAATAATATTATTTTTGCTTGTCATAAATACAAAGTTAAAAGGTTAGTATTTTTAGGCTCGTCATGTATTTATCCAAGAGATTGCAAACAACCAATAAAAGAAGATTATTTACTAACTAGTCCATTAGAAAAAACCAATGAATATTATGCTATTGCTAAAATTGCTGGATTAAAATTGATAGAAGCTTTTAATAAGCAATATAATCATAATTATATTTCAATTATGCCCACAAATATTTATGGCATTAATGATAATTTCCATCCGAATAATAGTCATGTAATCCCAGCTCTAATAGAAAAAATATATAATGGTTTTAGTAAAAACAAAAAATATATTAAATTATGGGGAACTGGCAAAGCGTTGAGAGATTTTTTATATGTTGATGATGTGGCAAGAGCAATACTCTTGTTGACTAAGTATTGTAATAAAAATGAACTTGTAAACGTAGGCAGTGGTAAAGAAATTACAATTAAATTATTATCACAATTAATTTCTGAAATAATTGGATATAATGGTAAAATTCTATTTGATAAGTCGTACCCTGACGGAACTCCTAGAAAAATTTTAGATATATCACAAATTAAGGCAATGGGTTGGAAGCCAATTTATAATTTAAAAAACGGATTAAAAAAGACTATAGAGTGGTATATTTTGAATAAAAAAAATATAAAGAAAAAATAAGTCTTATAGAAAATTTTTAGACATATATAGCAATAAATCATTAAAAAATTTTATTACCATTTTATGTATCATTATGATTTCCATCTACATAAATAAGAAAAATTTACTAATGAAGATTATCGAGAATTGTTTAACAATTTTTTTTAATCATAAAAAATCAAATTTAGGTCCAACAAATGTATTTGTTAATCTTATAGAAGGACTAAGGTGTAATGGTATCAAGTTTAACGTTAATCCTTCGAATGATAATAATATACACGATATTTGCCTTGTGTTGTCAGGAATTAATCATTTAAAAAAGTGTATTGTTTTAAAAAAAAAAAATAAAATAAAAACTTTATTAGCGGGTCCAAATTTAGTAACTGTCCCATCTGAATATAATTATATTATCTTTTCTAAGCACATTGATAGAATTTTAGTGCCTAGTTACTGGGTAAAGAAATTATATTTGAGTTATAAAAAAAATTGTAAAAATATTTCAATATGGTTTTCTGGGGTTAAGGTCACTAATCTTCAAAATAGCAATGGAAATAAAGTATTAATTTACTTAAAAAACAAAAATATTTTTTATGATAAATGTATTAATTATTTAATTAAAAATAATATAAATTTTCGAATTATAAAATATGGATCTTTTTCTCAAAAAAAATACTATCAATTTCTACAAGAATCTCGAGTTCTAATATACTTCTCGTTATCAGAGTCACAAGGTCTTGCTATGCAAGAATCATGGTCGAAAAATGTGCCGACACTTGTTTACAAACAATCATTTTGGACTTATGGAAAAAGGAAGTTTAGATCTTCATCTTCACCCTATTTGAATAAGAATTGTGGTTACTTCTTTAAAAATTTTAATGAATTTAAAATAAAATTTAATCAACTTAATAATAATAAAAGACTTAATCCTAGAAGATGGTTAAATAAAAATATGAGTCAAAATATTTCAGTTAAAAAATTATTACGAATAATTAACTAATGATAAAAAAAATTTTAGTAACTGGTGGAGCCGGCTATATAGGAAGTAAGATTTCATATGATTTAACAGATTTAGGATATGAAGTTTTTATTATAGACAACCTTTCTACAGGTTATAAAAAGTTAATAAATCCTAAAGCCAATTTTTATTACGGAGATATATTAAATTTTAATTTTGTTAATAATATTTTGAAAAAAAATAAAATTACAAACATTATTCATCTTGCTGCCAGTTTAAGTGTTGAGGAGTCGCAAAGAAATCCCTCTAAATATTATAGAAACAATGTTGAGGGAACACACACATTACTTAAAGCAGCAGTAAATAATCAATTGAGAAATTTTATACTTTCTTCCACTTGTGCTGTTTATGGTAATCTTAAAAACACCCATGTAAATGAACAGACATTTTGTGATCCTATAAGTTATTATGGAAAAACAAAGTTTCTAGCAGAATTAGTGTTAAAAAATTTTTCAGAAAAATATAAATTTTCATATGGAATCTTAAGATATTTTAATGTTGTTGGGGCTGATAAAAAATTAAGGACAGGATTGATAAATAGCAATGATCAACTCTTTAAAAATTTATCAAGTACATTAATTAAAAATAATAACATCAAGGTGAATGTCTACGGAAAAAATTATCCAACCAAAGATGGAACATGTATTAGAGATTATATCTCAGTTAATGATATTTCATTAATACATATTTTAACTCTTAAACATATTTCTAAAAATAAAAAACAACTGACTTTAAATTGTGGTTATGGTTATGGATTTAGTGTGCTTAATATAATAAAAAATTTTTCAGAATTTTCTAAAAAAAAAATTAAAATAATTTTTAAATCAAGAAGAACTGGAGACATGTCTGCTATAGTCGCAGATAATAAGTTAATGAAAAAAATTTTTGGAACAATTAAAAAAACTTCTTTAAAAGATATAATTAATAGTTGTTTAATGTGGGAAAAATTAATTTCTAATAAAAAAAATATTAATTAATGCAACAATTAAAAGATTTGAGCATCGTAGTTCCTGCAAAACTAGAATCGAAAAATTTAGAATTTATCTTACCAATTTTAAAAAAATACTCTGATGATATCATCGTTGTAGATGGACATTCAAAAGACGATACCAAATTAGTTTGTGAAAGAAATAATGTAAATTTTGTATTAGATAATAAATTAGGCAAAGGCGATGCCCAAAGAGTTGGAGCAAATTTAGTTAAAAATAATCTTATAATTTTTTTTGATTCTGACGGGTCTCACGATCATGAAGATATCAAAATACTATATAATAAAATTTATCAAGATAAGGCAGATTTAGTTATTTGCAGCAGGAAACAAGGAGGTAGCTATGATCTTACTTCTAATACTTCGTTTATAGGATTTGTTCGTTCAGTAGGTTGCGATTTTTTAACTTTAATTTTTAACAAGGTATTTAAAACTAAATTCTCTGATATTTTATATAGTCTTAAAGCAATTAAAAAAGATAAATTTTTCGAAATAGGAACTTCCGAAAATGGTTTTGGTATTGAAATTGATATATTAATAAAAAGTATTAAAAAAAATCTTAATATTATTGAAATACCAAGTAGAGAAAAATCAAGAGTTCACGGAAAGTCAAAATTAAATACAATAGTTGGTCTGTATTTTTTATTTCAAATATTAAGATCATCAATTTTTTAGAGCAGTGAAAAATTTTATTTTAAGAAATAAATATATTTTGCTATTCTTATCTTTTATTTTTATTTATTTTAATTTTAGAATTATAAATAATTTTGGATTTTATAACGATGATTGGCTTTTCTTTTCTATTAATGATCAGAAATTTCATGATTGGACCCTAAGAGTCTGGGACGGAGAAGGTGGCGAAATAAGAAGGCACATAGTCGCACCCTATTATATTTTTTTACATTTTTTTTCTAAAGAAGTTGTTTATTCCTTTTCAATAATACTTAGTGTAATTATTTTTTTTTTAATATTTTTTTTATTTAAAAATTTAGTATTAAAAAATTATAAATATTTAGATAATGACCAAACATATCTTAGTATTATAATTCTCATTTTATCTTGGTATTTTTTTCCATTTAACATAGGCGGACAATTTTGGATAACTGCAATAATACATACTAAAATATCAACTATTTTTTTTTTAATTCATTTAATTTTTTTAATTAAAAATAGAATACTTTTTGCAACTTTATTTTTAATCCTTTGTTTTAATAGTTATGAGATTTATTTTTTTTCGTATCTACCACTGACTTTAATATTTTTTTTTGGAGGGTTGATTGATAATAAAGTTTTTAAAAAATATTTATTTTACAGTATTTTAATTCAGATCATTTTTTTATTTGATAAGCAACGAACATCACATAATATTGAACTTATAAAAATTGTATTTTTATCTTTAGAAAATATCGTAAGATTTTTTTGGTCTATATATTCGCTAATACCCGAGAGTATAAATTTTAAAATTAAAAGTGCTTTATTACTATTATTAGTATTTATACTTATATTTCTTTTTAAAGATTTTTTTAAAGAGAAAAATAAAAAATTTAAGTTAATATTTTTTGTTTGTTTATGTTTTGCTTTTTTTCTTAATGCAGTTGTGCACGCAGTCGGCACCTATGGTTATTGGGGAAAAGGTATTTTTTCTAGAACTATGTTCTTTCCGTCTCTTTTATTATTATTTTTTTTAATATTTTTTATTGCAATTGTTAAAAATAAAATAAGTTTGTATTTTTCTTTTTTTTTATTCTTTGTTTCCTGCATATTTTTTTATTTTGAAATTAGAAATTGGGAAAAATCAGCAAATTTACAAGAAAAAATTGTTAATAATTTCTTATCATTTCATTCAAAAAGTAGTTTCTCTTCTTCCAGTAAAAAATTGATATTTTTTTTTGGGCCCTGCTATGTAAATGGCGTGGATATATTTAATGCCACTTGGGATTTGCAAAATGCTATTTTATTTAAAGATTTAAGTTATAAAAACGATACTTTTGTACCAATACAAGATTGGAATATTGAAATTTCTTCAATTACTCCAGAGCAAATAAAGACTAAAAATTACAGCATTTTGATTGTGCATAATTATAGTTATGATTTAAAAAACTTTGATAAAATTTATTTCTGGGATTATTTTAGTAATAACATTGATGAAATTAATAAAAATTTTAATGTTGCCGATCAGATTAAAAAAAAGAGGAATAATAGAGACTGTTCAGTAGAGACTGACTTTAGATTAAAAGCTAAAAAGGATAAGGATAATTTTTATAAATTTTTTAATGTTAAAAACGTTATAGTAAATAAGTAGGTGGTTAAAAAATTAAAAATGGTCTTTCCAAGAATAAAAACTTATAAATATCCTCTGTTGTCTGACGCTTTCTCTAACGCAGATATCTCTGCAGCAAAAAAGGTTTTGGTAAGTAGACAAATTACTATGTCTAAAATTACTTCTGATTTTGAGAAAAAATTTGCTCAATATTTAGGAGTGAGATTTGCATTAATGGTAAATTCCGGATCTTCAGCTAACTTATTGGCTTTATCTTTGATTTGTAACCCTCAAAGAAAAAAAAGATTGTTACCAGGTGATGAAGTTATAATTCCAGCAATTTGTTGGTCTACTTCATTGTGGCCAATAGTACAGCATGGTCTTAAACCAGTATTTGTGGATGTTGATAAAAATAATTTTAACATTGATATATCAAAACTAAAGAAAGCTATTACAAGCAAAACAAGAGCAATATTCTGTGTACATGTTTTGGGTTTATCAACGAATATGCAGGAAGTTATTAATATAGCCAAAAAAAATAATCTTATAATTATCGAAGATACGTGTGAGTCATTCGGAAGCAGATATAGTAATAAATTATTAGGTTCTTTTGGAGACGTAGGAACATTTTCATTTTATTATTCTCATCAAATTACCTCGGGAGAAGGGGGTATGATTATTTGCAAAAGTTCTGAGGATTATGAAATATTGCATGCTTTAAGATCTCATGGCTGGTCAAGACATCCGGCAACCCAAAAAAAAATAATAAGAAAATATCCAAATTTAGATCCCAGATTTATATTTATAAATTCTGGTTACAATTTGAGACCTACAGATGTTCATGCTGCATTAGCTGCTAGTCAATTTAAAAGAAAAAATATTTTTAAAATGAACAGAGAATATAACAGAAATAAAATTATAAAAGAAGTCTACAAGTTAAAAAAATATACCAACCAGATACAATTTTTACAATCTGATAAAAATATCAAACCTAGTTGGTTTGGTTTGCCAATATTATTGAATTATAAATATAAAAATAAAAAAATTAATTATTTAAATTATCTTAATAAAATGGGAGTTGAAACAAGACCTATTATAAGTGGTAATTTCATTAATCAGCCTGCAATAGAATTGTTTAAATTAAATAAAAAAAAACAAAAATTTATTAATGCTCAATTTGTAGAAGATCTAGGTTTTTTTATAGGTTTACATACAAAAAAAATAACGTCTTCTCTAGCTAGATATTTAGCATTGCATCTTTTAAAGATTGATGAATTATAAAATCATCGGAATCACCGGACACACTGGTGTGTTGGGAAAAGCGTTAATTGAAAAATTTAAAAAAAATAAAATATTTAAAATTTATAAGTTTTTTGGAGATATAAGAAAAAAAAAAGATGTTGAATTATGGTTAAAAAATAAGAAATTCGATGCGATATTTCACTTAGCTGCAATTGTTCCAACTTCTAAAGTTGAAAAGTTTTATAGTGATGCATTAAAAGTGAATTATGAAGGAACAAAAATACTCGTCGATGAAATACTAAAAAGAAATTCTACAGATTGGTTCTTTTTTTCTTCTACCTCTCACGTTTACAGTTTTTCAAATAAAAAAATAAAAGAAGATTCAAAATTGCAACCTATAAGCAAGTATGGAGCAACTAAACTAAAAGCTGAAAAGTATATAAAAAAAAGATTGCTTCAAATAAAGTTTTGCATAGGAAGAATTTTTAGTTTTACACATCATACCCAAAATGATCTTTTTTTTGTACCTAGTTTATATAAAAAATTTATCTCACAGAACAAAATAGAATTGATCAATATTAATCATGAAAGAGACTTTTTAATTCTGAGCGATATTGTGACAGCTATACGAATATTATATAAAAATAAATCAACCGGAATTTTTAATATTGCTTCTGGAAACGCGACAAGTCTTATAAAAATCCCTATTTTTTTCTCTAAAGTCTTTAAAAAAATTTTTTTTGTTAAAAAAAATAATAAAAAAAAAACAAGACATGTGGGAAATATAAAAAAACTCTTAAAGTTAGGATGGAAAGCTAAAAAAAATATTAATGATATTTTAAAGAGTTTTTTAAGAGAAAATCAAAAAATTTAATTGGTTGCGGGGCTTGGATTTGAACCAAGGACCTTCAGGTTATGAGCCTGACGAGCTACCAGACTGCTCCACCCCGCGATTTAAGTTTGCTCAATCTACATTAAATTTTTTCTTTTTAAAGATATAATAAGTTTTTGCATTAGTAATATTAAAAAAAACCACTAATAACTTGTTTGTTTATAATAGTAAGTAATCTTTTTAATAATACTTAATATATATAATATGAAAAAAAATTATTAAACTTATTGGAGGATTTGCAAAATAAAAA